>OJIO01000275.1_pt1 | contig 38307 bp, 33 predicted proteins | sample 1595621 | NCBI WGS metagenome assembly OJIO01 (sample SAMN05416776, study PRJEB24817) | seawater metagenome | isolation source: Sea water | place: Canada:Atlantic | collected 2013-07 | reverse complement strand
CTGCCTGTCTCGTGGGCTCGGAGATGTGTATAAGAGACAGTATTTGTACTGTGAGTGTGAATAAAATCATACTTAAGGGCGTTAGCGGGCAAACTTAGTTTGCCCGCTATTTTTATTTTACATCTTTTCTGTCTTTTTTTCTTCCTTTTAGTATAACTATTTTACAAAAACGCAAGTGCTATTTACCTAATCTAACCTGTCTATTGCACTATATTTAATATTGAAAGTATTGAGTATTTCTAAGTTGATTCCAAACGAAAAATCATTGTTTATAACAATGATTTCCAATTAATAATTTGCATATTTATTTACTTTAAATTATAGGACTAAGCATCACCAAAAATAGCTAAATCTGTTCTTTCGGTTACCTTCCTTATATTACACAATAGATATGATCAAAAATTTTAAAACTTTTTTAATTTTTTTGCAGCGCTTTGAATTTTATCTGCATTACCCTATCAAATAATCAATAAATGAAACGATTTTTCATATTTCTTCTTACACTCATGGTTATAGCACCAGGTTGTTATGAAAATATAGATAATACTCTACCAGATCCAGATATAATAACTCAAACCACAGAGGTGTGTGTGTGTGTTACCACCCAAATAAGTGGTAGTGTAGAAAATCAGCAAGGTGAAACTATCTCAGATTATTATATTAATGTCAATGGTATAATTCAAGATATTCCTTCTGATTATTTTTTAATAGAATTGGATGAAGCCCCAAAAAAAGGACAAACGATCAGAGTATCAAAAGACGGAAACCAAATTGGCTTAAGAACAGAATTATTAGTGGAAAATGACATCAACCACATCAATATCAAAACTCACGAAGTATATTCAACGGTTCTTAAAGAGAAATCAAATGCCACTGTACAGATCAATAAAGAAATATCGGTAGTTTTTACTGATACTGAATTTGAAGAAGCAAATGTAGAAAACATCAACATTACTTATATTGATATAGACCCAACCATCAAGTTAACTCCAGCCGGATACAATAAGGAGTCTCATTTACTTGCGATAGACTCCAAGGGTGATTTCTACTTGACACTAAATGACGAATCTTCAAAAAAACTTAATGTGGATCCTTCCGCACAAGTAAATTTGATAATAGAAGATTTAGAAGAAGGAACAAATGGATTATTCGTATTAAATGAAGACACAGATATCTGGGAACTCGTTTCGGATGTAACAGCAAATTCAGAAACAGGTATTTTACTGCCTTAGATTGGCTCACTAACTCAATAAAAACGAAGGTTCAGATTATTAATCTTTTTACCTCACCAAATACTACACTTACATGTATTGAAAGCCTTACTGCTAGTGTTGATAATGGTTCAGTACAACTCTTTCCGCAATATGATCTAACATGGCACTACAGTCAGACTATCATAGTAGATTTTTCAGGTTTCGAAAACTTAGTGTCTGTTAACACAGCTACAGGTCGTGCGGTCCCTGGAGTGATATTCAATAATTCATCTACGACTAATATAGAAGGTGAAACTCAAGTTCTCGGTGACATTGTAACTATTGATTTTGAAGATGAAGTAGGAAATGGACTTCATATAAATGATATGATATTAATACAGCGTCATATACTTGGTATTGAAGCTCTTGATGAAAGGTTATGGCTAGCAGCGGATGTAAATGCTAACGAACAAGTAACTGCGTCTGACCTTACCGAACTAAGACATCGAATTACAGGAGAATCCGACGGTCTGCGATGGGATTTCATAAATACTCAAATAGATAATGGTTCGTTAGTACAACCCAAAGGAACTTATATTGCAATTAAACGAGGTGATGTCGATGATAATGCTATTCTCCCCGGCGAAAATGAACTTCCTATCACTGGGAAGATCACAATTGAAGATAAGGTCCTAAATATTGGCGAAACATATCTAATCCCAATAACAATAGAGGGTCAAGATCCTCTTTTGGGTATGGAGATAAGATTGGGTATCAACCAAGACTTGTTAGAAATTAAGTTAGATGGTACGGGTATCGAAAATAATTTGGAATTTGAATCAGCAGATTATTTCATGTCAGCGGATGGTGAGTTAATCATATTACTAATAAATGCTCTTTCAAGTGCAAATGATCCGTCTTTGGATGCCAATAATGCGGTAGTTAATATTCGATGTACTGCAAAAGCTAATATCCTTCTGCATGATGCAATCAATATATCAAACAGAAAGTCATTTGCTGTGGATGAGAACATCGACTTATATGCAGTAGGTAGTGAGATCGAAAATGTGATCACAGATACAAATAGTCCAGAATTGGCTTCTCTAAGAATATTTCCTAACCCAACTACTGACTACTTAAGAATAGACCAAAGTGGTGTATCTGTAAAAGGAGACCTTAATATATCTATACTTAATACGCAAGACCAGTTGATCATAAATCAAACTAGTGATATAGTAAATGTCCAAGACTTAAGTCATGGAATGTACTATTACAAAATCACGATCGGAGAATACGAAAAGAAAGGTAATTTTATAGTTGTAAGATAAATACAAAATTCCTAAACAGTTTTTATAACCGTACCTCTAAATAAAGAGGTGCGGTTTTTTATTCATATTTAAATTCCTGATAATTTAATTTCAACATATAAAAACAGTCATAATTAACCTTGCCCACGTTTCTTCATCTTCTTTCTTTTCTTCTTTGAAAATAGATTCGAATTGCCTCTTTTTGTAGATAAGCCTCCATCTTTATTGGTAGGTGCACTATATTTTTCCTCTAACCCACATCCTTCTTTTGTTTTACAACTCGACAATGACGTGCTCATAGAAAGCGCAAAAAACGCTAAAAGTCCAGTGTATAAGGCTTTCTTTAACATAAAATTAGTGTTTTAATCAAAAAATATATTTCCAAAGATAAGGAATGATATTAATCAATGCAACAAAATGATAATGAATGACTTAGTATATAAATTTTTGTAATATTTAACAGTCTAACACAGCTAAAAGCCCGTGTTTATTAGGTTTCTGCAATTAATTTTACATATAAAGTTTGTTTATATATCTTAGTTAGCCTACTTTTACGTCATTAATAATTAACTCATTAAATATTATACTAATATGAACAAAGGAGATTTAATCAGTGCAGTAGCAGAAGGAGCAGGTATCACTAAAGCACAAGCAGGTGAAGCAGTAGCAACAGTTTTCGGTGCAATCCAAGGTACATTGAAAAGTGGAGATAAAGCTGCATTTGTTGGCTTCGGTACATTTTCTACATCTGTAAGAAAAGCAAGAGACGGAAGAAACCCTCTTACTGGAGCAACTATCAAGATAGCTGAAAAAACTATGGTCAAATTCAAAGCTGGTAAAGCGTTAAGTGAGTCTGTAAACTAAGAAACACTTATTTGGATTTTGTCCAATACAAATTTACTGAGAGGATATTCGCATTGCGAGTGTCCTCTTTTTTGTTTGTAGGTTCTATAGATTAACTTCTGAGAATTGAATTCAACATTTATTTACAATAACAGTAAATAAAAGATATTAGGAAGCTATAATATCACGCTAGAATAAATTATTTTAACCTGCCCTTTCTTACTGTATTAGGAGGCATTGTTTTTCCAAAATGTTGCACCCAAAATCTACCATGCGTAGCTACTGCCATTTCATTTACTTTAGGATTCAATAGCATTTTACAGTGGCTCTTACTGTCCAGCCAATCTTGCAGTACTTCTTCAAATGATTTTTGTCCCTCACCAAGATTTTCTCCAGCTATTTGCCAATCATAACCAAAAGATTCTAACCTATCTCCTATATCATCTCCGTTTATGGAGAAATGAGCAAAAAAATTATACCGAGTCATCTCTTTAGCATGACCAAGAGCTGATTTATATAGCGTATCATTCCATTTTAGAGGAGTAGTGGCTGGCATATATTTTCTACCACAAAAACATCCTGTGCTTCTCACTCTATTGACCTTCTTTAACATTCTAGCATTAGACGCATCATTTAAATATACATCAACGTTTTCCATCGATTGATTAAATGGAAGTAAAAATAGAATTGCGATATAAAAATTAATCCATTGCATGTAGCAGAAACGTGTTTATCTATTTTAATATTTTGATCTTCATCATTCTAGTATGTCTACCTTAACTCAGCCATCAAGTTTGCACAAGCCAAATCCAACAGATCATACACTTCTTGAAAATCACCAGTATAGTATGGATCAGGAACCGCCATATTTGAGCCAGGGTATGCATAGTTTAGCAACAGTTCTACTTTAACTTCTTGTAATTTATCTTTTGCCAATTGCACAATGTTCTGATAGTTTTCTGAATCCATCGCTAATATAAGATCAAATTCTTCAAAATCTCTAACAGAAAACTGTCTGCCTCGTTGATTAGTAATGTCAATTCCATTTTCTTTAGCGATTGCTATCGATCCCTTATGAGGAATTTCTTCTATATGCCAACTACTTGTTCCCGCTGAATCCACAGTCCAATCAAGGCTTTCTCTTTCTATTTTTGATTTCAGTATACCTTCTGCCAATGGAGATCGGCAAATATTACCCAAACACACCATTAATATTTTCATATTTCACTTTTTGACCTCAACATTTAATTAACTGGTCAATCGCTCACCAATTCACTAAGCACACCTTCTTTTAACGCAAATGGAGATACCAAGAGCCTCTTTGGTTTGATAATCTCTATCGCTTTATTTATCAATATCATAGCTACAACTATCAGCTTTACTCTAGACTCAGGTAAACTTTTCATATTCATCCTTTCCGAAAGAGTAGAAGAAATGACTTTTTGAGAGATAAGGTGATAATCAATCAATGCAATTTCTGTCATACTATTAAACGAGCCATCTTTTCCATTCATGCTTTGTACTACTTCAAAAGAACCCGAAGCACCTATAATGGCATTTATTGACTTTTCAGATACAATAGACTTAAGCGATTTCAACTCTTGGTCTATGAAATGGCTAATTGTATCAATTTCTTCTTTTGTACATGGGTCCGACATAGGTATATGATTGAACAATACGCCTACACCTATATCATAAGAAGCAGACCAAACTAATTGATCCTTTTCTACTAATATAAATTCTACACTTCCACCACCCACGTCCATGATTATTTGAGGTCTATCATATGAATCTATCAATTTTCTTACACCATTATATATATAATTAGCTTCTCGATCACCATCGATAATATCAATATCTATCCCTATTTGATCTTTGACTCGTTGACAAAATATTGAACTATTACTTGCAGATCTTAATGCTGATGTTCCTATTACTGAAAAATGATCTACTTCTTGTTGTTTCAGAATTTCATTAAACCTTACCAAGGCAGCTAACCCTCTATCCATAGCTTGTTCACTTAGGAATTCTATACCATTCTCAGAAAGGCCTACAAAAGCTCTTTCTTTATGCAGAGTTTCAAAACCTCCATCTTTGTATCTGTTCACAATCAATATATGAAAGGTATTAGAGCCAAGATCTATGACCCCAAGTTTACTTTCCATTTATAGCTTTATTCTTGATTTGATTAGACTGATTAATAATATTCGTGTAAAATTTCATACCTGCTTCTGTTAATTTGTTAGCATAAATTGGCTTCTCATCTTTGAGGAACACATAACCATAACAACTATCTGAGAAATATAAATCCGCTTCATGTACAATCTCTCCATTAATCTGGAAAAATTCTCTACCTATTGGTTTACAATTCTTGGGTAAATTATCTAGAACACCTGAAGAAATCAATTTTAAGTTAGCATGAATGCTCGGTTGATTATCTTGACTGATAGAAAAGGGCAGATCATAAAATATATAGTCAATAAACGTTGCTTCTTGAAAAAGTCTTTCCATTTCAGCTTGCGGAAAGCTAGGCAATTTAAATTTAGACGCTGCATTCTCTGTGGTTACTGCAGTCGTAGCGCTCTTCTTTTGGTCTGAATTACAAGACAAAATTAGCATCACTCCAATGAATAATATGATCGTTCTTATCATAGATATTTTAGATTTATTCGCAAAGTAGGCTTTTAAACAATAATTAGAAAGAATACTCTGTACGAATGGTAATCCAATAGCTAATCGCATTACTTTCTAGAATACTATTGAATGCGCGACTATACCTTACAGTTGTCCCTAAGTGCCTTGTAAACATATAGTCCACTCCCAACAAATAACCGACGTTCTTCCGCTTATAAGTATCAATGTCATTGCTCACCGCTCCATTAGATGAATCTACTGCGAACAAGTAAGAGAAATTGAGCCCAGCATGTGCCTTTACCTTATGATATCCTTCATCAGCAATAAACCAATCCATAATATTGCCGTAAATTGGAATTTCCAAATATTTCAGATCTGTAAAATTTACAGATTGACTCCCAAATCCAAACCCATCAATACTACCTCTTTGGCTGTAAAGCATTTCCATAGTTAAATCGACATTATCTTTAAGAGGATAGCCTATTTTGACACCACCAGTCCAACCTAATTTACTAAAACCTGCCAAATCATCTCCGTCTATTTGTGCAAGATTCAAACCAAACACTGCACTCCCTTTGAACTTTTGTGCATCCACAGTAGAAAGACCCACAAAAAAGAATACAAGAAACACTAGAAATAATCTGTTCGAAAATTGAGTAATATTATAATTCGTCATATATATGATTATCTTATATTTGTGCTAGAATACTAAAAGTCACAATGCTAAACTTCACAAAAACAACGCTTCATAAGTTAGAATTGATCTTCCAAGAACAAGATTATACTATTCGTTACGAAAAAGGAAATTTTCAAAGCGGTTATTGTATTGTCGAAAATAATAAAATTGTTATTGTCAACAAGTTTTTTGATACAGAAGGTCGTATCAATTGCTTGCTAGACATACTTTCTCTTGTTGTTGTGATGGAAGAATTATTAACTCCAAAGAGCAAGGATTTTTTTAGGAAGATCTTAAAAAGTCAAGAATATAAGATTAAGCAGGTAGCTTGATCGGAGTTGTTTTATTTTGATTGATTGGCTATTCTTTTAACTTTTAACTGGCATCAAAATTTAACTCTCCTACTAAGTGCAAAGAATATTTGTGTTGCACTAACCACTTTCCTTATTTTGATTATAATTCAATAAACTATTACACATATATTCGCACTATGTTATCAACTATTATTATAATCATTTTTACGCTCTTGTTATCTGCCTTTTTCTCAGGTGCAGAAATAGCATTCATCTCTGCCAATAAGCTTGGTATAGAGGTAATGAGAAACAAAGGTGATAAAAGAGGAAGAATCCTTGCCAACTTCTATGAGAAACCAAAAGGGTTCCTCAGCACTATGTTGGTTGGAAATAATATTTCCTTAGTCATCTTTACAATCTTCATGACCAAGTTGATTGAGCCATTATTGAGCCCTGCATTTGCTGAGGACTCGAAATTCCTTCTCATTATAGTTACACTTATTATTACCATTGTGGTATTGATATTTGGAGAATTTCTACCAAAAACTCTTTTCAGACTATATGCAAATGAGATTTTATATAGATTTAGCTACCCGCTCAGTTTTCTAAAGTGGGTATTGATGATCCCAGCTTCTATTATGACGGGTCTTTCCAACTTTTTATTAAAATCTATCTTTAGAATACCTACAGACAAGGTTGAAAATGTACTTACCAAGGTAGATCTTGAGCATTATATCAATGACTCAATATCAGAAGAAGAAACTATAGATAAAGAAATTCTAACCAATGCACTTAATCTCAAACAGGTAAAGGTTAGAGATTGCATGATTCCTAGAAATGAAATCATTCATATTGATGCGAAAGACAGTCTTGATGACCTTCTAGAAGCATTCAAAGAAGCCAGACTATCAAGAATCATAGTAAAAGATGGAGATATAGAAAATGTTATTGGATATATTCATCATCAACAACTCCTTAAAAATCCCGAGAATCTTAAGAAAAGTATCATGCCAATTACCTACATTCCTGAAGCCATGAATGTGCAAGATTTGATGATGAATTTCATAAAAGAAGGAACCTCTATCGCTTGTGTAGTGGACGAATTTGGCGGTACGGCAGGACTGATCACACTTGAAGATATACTCGAAGAAATATTCGGTGAGATAGAAGATGAATACGACGAAGAAGATCACTCAGATGAAGTAATCTCTGAAACTGAATATAGATTTGCGGGTAGATTGGAGGTCAGTCAGATCAATGAAAAATATGAGAATATAAATTTCCCAGAAGGGGAATACCATACACTTTCTGGATATATCGTTATGACCCATCAAACTATTCCAAATCAAGGTGATGAGCTTGATCTGGATGGGTACCGGTTTATATTCGAGAAAGTATCAGATACTAAGATTGAAACTGTAAAAGTGATTGTCCTACCTCAGGTTCTTGAAGAATAGTTTAATTTGTTGCTTTATTGCTTAACCGCTTTATAGTGTTAAAGAGTAATTCTCTTTTAGTGTATTTCAAATATACCTTAGGCCATCATAAACTTTCATACTATTCAAAGAATTATATCTTTACGATACACCAAGTATAAACCCAATGTTCAAATGGATTTCTAACATAGGCCCCGGCACCTTGATCGCAGCTGCATTTATAGGTCCCGGTACAGTTACAGTATGTGTAGCCGCTGGAGTCAATCATGGATTCGATCTTTTATGGGCTATGGTATTTTCCATTCTTGCAACCATGGTGCTTCAAGAAATGTCAGCAAGGATCGGTCTCGTCACGAATAAAGGCCTATCAGAAATCATACGGACAGAGATAAAACAACCTATACTAAAAGTTTTGTCTATCCTTCTAATCCTTTCAGCCATAGTGATAGGTAATGCAGCATATGAAGCAGGAAATCTATCTGGTGCAGTCATGGGGTTAGATGCGATAGGTATCAATAAACCAGAATTAGGGTTCAATCCATTTAGTCTTGTGGTTGGAGCACTTGCGTTTATCATCTTATACATTGGAAATTACAAACTGATCGAGAGATTATTGATAGGTATTGTTATTTTGATGAGTATTTCATTTCTATTAGCTGCGATATTGACCAAGCCTTCATTAAGTGAAATTATGAGTGGGATGTTTATTCCAACAATGCCCCGAAAGAGTACTTTAACGATAATGGGCATAGTCGGGACAACAGTTGTGCCTTATAATTTATTTCTCCATGCATCATTGGTAAAAGAAAAATGGACTGGAAGTACTTATTTAGGTGTTGTCAGAAAAGATTTAATAATTTCTATTTTTTTAGGCGGATTTATATCGTTGATGATCATTATAGCTGCAGCATCACTTCATGGCAAAGGATTATCTATCACAAACGCGTTAGGTATGGCGCAAAGTTTGGAGCCACTTCTTGGAAAATCAGCAAGATATATGATTGGCATTGGTCTATTTGCAGCAGGTCTGACTTCAGCCATTACAGCCCCCCTTGCAGCCGCCTATGTGTGCACTGAACTATTGGATTGGGACAGGGGTCTAAAAAGTAGAGCATTCAGAGGAGTTTGGATCTTTATTTTGCTGATAGGCGTATTATTTTCAAGCATTGGTTGGAGTCCAATAGTGATTATTAGATATGCTCAATTTACCAATGGTATGCTATTACCTATTATTGCAGGGTTTCTTTTATGGATTGTAAATAAAAGGTCCGTTCTGAAAAATCATAGAAATAATACTTACCAAAACATTATTGGACTATTTATTTTAGTCGTGACAATTGCACTTGGTGTGAAGAGTATATGGGCAGTATTGGGTATGATTTGAATTAAACCAAAAACTAAACAAACATTCGTTTATGAATGAATTAAAATCAAACGACTATATGTCATTCAAAAACTATTTATTTTTTATTTTTTCATTTCTGATTTTTAGCTGCACCCAAGAAAAAGATCCTCTTATAAAATCTTTTGACTCAGTATATCAACAAGTGCTAACGAATGACTATTCCAATTTTGAGTCTGTCCTGGATGAAAAGTCTAAAGAATTATATTTAAAATTGATTGATCCAGATTACCTCAATATTGATAGTATAATCTCTTTGGGAAATAAATACAAAATTAAATGTACACTCATAAATTATCTGGCATTATCAGAAAATAGAATTAAAGAAGGAAGTTCAAAATTAGAATTCTATAGATATTTAGGAGCTAATGACATTTCATTTTTTAGCTTTATGAATGCATACTACGTAGATAAACCAAAACTAAAAAAAGGCAAAGAAAACTTCGTAGCTATTATCAAAGAAGAAATGACTCAGAGTAAAAGAACTTGGGTCAATTTCTATGGCAATGAATCTAATGGATATAAACTAAACCTTCTTTACACACTCCAATTAGAGGAACCAAAAAGTAAATCACACTTTAAATTGTGGCAAAAAGCCAGCAATTCGGAACTGTCTTTCGAGGAATATATAAGATATTATTATTGGCAAAATAGTGGTAAAAACAGCTCAAGGTTTGAAACAGATATGCTCGATTTGGAAAAAAGTAAGAGAGAAGGCCGTGCAGAAACTATCCGATCCTATGAAAATCGAGGATTAAAAGATAAGACTATACAATCTAATTAGCTATTTCTACTTAACAATCCGTCTCCACCCAAATCTTATCCCAACTAATAAGACCACAAAGAGAATAACGAAATAAGAAAACGGAATGATCGTAATGGCAAAAATATGTGTCTTTTCTAAAATCCACATAAACACTATGAGTGCAAATAAGATCATAATTAACCCTCCGAGTTTCTCGAAACCAGGAACTTGATCCAGTTTTACATTCTTTCTTATTAACCATAAGGTAAGCACCATACTAATAATTGGCAATACTTGGGTATAAAGGTTGACATCATTGACACGTTGTCGTTCAAATAGAAATAGATATACATTGAGTGTTATGGCAAATATTCCTGGTATACAAGTCAGGTAGACAAGTGCTGAATACAATTCTTTCCACGGACTAGCTGCTCCTTCTTTTTTACCAAATATTGATGCTAAGAATGCTGTAAGTGGCACCGAAATAAACAAAAAACATACTATCGCAGGATTATCAGATAGTGCTTGAAAAAAATCACCTAGTGTCATATTCTATTTTATTAGATTTCAAATATAGTTTTCTTTCGGGATTGTACCGTAGTGAATTAACAGCCCAAGTCTCCATTAAATCAATATTTCTTTAGGCACTATCTCTTCCAATTAAGGTAATAAAACCTAATTACTCTATATTAATTTACTTAATCAAAGCATAGTTCGTTCAATTACAATGGTTTATTGTTTGCAAAACGAATTAATAACGGATGATTATTAAGTTATCCTTCATTTAAAGTAATATTATTTTGAAAACCCTCGAACACATCCATAGTAAGAATGGCAAGATATTTTTAAAATATTGTAAATGAATAGGTTAATATGAAGATTAATCGCTTTTTTATTACAAAAAAGTGGTGAATAATTTCCATTATTCACTTTTATTGCGAAATTTGCCTCGCTTTAGAAAAAGAAGCAAAAATTTGGTCATAACTAATTAAAAACCAAAGTATTAATGAGAAAAGCAGATTTAGTAGCAACGATATCAGAAAAAACTGGAGTACCTAAGGTTGACGTCTTAGTAACTTTGGAAATGTTTTTTAAAGAAGTAAAAAACTCTCTTGCAGGAGGTGAGAATGTTTATATTCGAGGATTCGGTTCATTCGTAATCAAGAAAAGAGCGAAGAAAATTGGTAGACATATCAAGAAAAACGAAGCCATCGAAATTCCAGAACACTTTATTCCTTCATTCAAACCAGCGAAAGTATTCGTTGAGCAAGTAAAGGAAAATGTAAAAGAGTTACCTTCTGAATCAGATAAGTAAATTTACTTTTTTAAGGTAATCTTAAAGCAATAACAAAAATCGTTGACAATGAAAATAAGTAAATCACAGTCAATTCTTGTTGTAGCTTCAATCGCTTTATTCTGTTTTATATATTTTGGAATGAGTACCATCCCAAAAGAACAGAAAGCGGCAGGAATGTCTCGAGCAAATAATATAGAAGCCACAGGTATTCAAAATATCGTGACAAGTTCAAAAAAGGCTTTGTCAAAAGATCAATTGAATATCATCGAAGCGCTACAGACGGAATATCATGATGCCGAATCGGATAATGATAAAATCGAAAGAGCGAAAAGTATGGCATCAAAATGGTACGAATTTGGAGTACCTATTGTATCCGGATATTTTGCTGAAGAGATAGCGAAAATTCAAAACACCAAGGATGCTTGGTCGATAGCTGGAACTACATATCAAATAGGTATGAAGAGCAGTAGTGAAGAGAAGGAAGTTCTTTTTGCAAAAGGAAGAGCAGTAAAGGCATTTGAAAATGCTATCAGCTTGTCTGAAAACAATATCAATGATAAGATCAATCTTGCTTTGATATATGTAGACAATCCAGATACGAGCCCAATGCAGGGAATTCAAATGTTGCTCAAGTTGAACGAAAACAATCCTGATAACGTTCAGGTAATGAATCAACTTGCTAGATTGGCTTTGAGAACAAATCAGACCGTGAAAGCAATCCAAAGATTGGAGAAAGCATTAGGCTTAGAACCAGAAAATAACAACTCAATATGTCTTATAGCTCAAGCCTATGCGCAAGCGGGGAATGAATCAAAGGCTAAGGAGTTTCAAGATAAGTGTAAGAAATAAATTAATAAACTTAAAACTGTAGATTATGCCGTGCGGTAAGAAGAGAAAAAGACATAAGATCTCAACTCACAAGAGAAAGAAGAGACTTAGAAAAAACAGACATAAGACAAAGAAAAGATAATAATATAGACAGTCTATAATGCTTGATGGTATCATAAATATACCATCAAGCACTTTTCATTATATCAAGTAGCTTAGAAGAAAGAAAAGTGATTTTTATTTAGGCTCAAATGTATTGAGCAACCCTATTTAATATAATTTTTAAGATAAATTATATGTCTGATAGATACAGAGATGTATCAAAAAATAAAATCGGACAAAAAGAAATCCAGTCAAAATTCTTAAATTAGACTTCCCATAGATGGAGAAGACCACAATTAAAACATTCGACTTATGAGTACGGATGTAGAATAATGACAACTCGACTTGAAACTAGAAGTAGATCAAACCAAATAAAACTAGTTTCTTATAGTTAATTTCACTTTTATAGTTTTTATATATATTCCTCACTTTTTGGATATTTTCCACTTTCTAAGCCACTATATATTGATCGATATTGATACATAACAATTAGCCCCTTAGTAGAGGGTAGGTTATCATCTTTTCGCGTATTTTATATAATGAGATTATATTATACTGACTGTCCACTAAATCCTAATAAAGTGGATAAAGAATTAATAGTAAATTCTTCCCCAACCGAAGTAGAAATCGCGTTGATGGAGAATAGTCGTTTGGTGGAGATTCATCATGAAAAGACTAACAGTAACTTTACCGTAGGAGATATATTTCTAGGTAACGTAAAAAAAATGAGACCAAGTCTCAATGCTGCATTTGTTGACCTTGGTCACCGTAAAGATGCATTTCTACATTACACAGACCTTGGACCTCAGATCCTGTCTCTCAAAAAGTATACTAAAGAAGTGATGGGCAAAAGCCTAAATAGTCACCTCCTTGAAAAATTTGAGAAATTAGCTGACAACCCCAAGAATGGAAAAATAGATCAAGTATTTTCCAAAAATGATTATGTACTTGTGCAGGTTTTAAAAGAACCTATTTCTACAAAAGGTCCAAGACTTAGTTGTGAAATCACAATTCCCGGTAGATACGTTGTATTGACGCCATTCAACAATGTAGTATCGATATCAAAGAAAATCGGAAATAATGCTGAGAGACAAAGATTAAAAGTCTTAGTCGAAAGCATCAAGCCTAAAGATTTTGGAGTAGTCGTACGTACTGCCGCAGAAGGTAAGATGGTAGCTGATTTACATTCAGAAATCAGAGGACTGGCTGATAAATGGAAAGAAATTTATGATGAACTAAAGGTAGCCAATAGTCCAAGAAAACTATTGAGTGAAATAGATAAGACATCTAGCATACTAAGAGACGTCTTATCTGCCAACTTCAACAAAGTAGTTGTCAATGACAAAGATCTATACAATAATAGCCGTGAATATCTTAAATCGATTGGTTCTGAAAAAGTTAATATCATTCAGCACCATACAGGTTCGAGACCAATATTTGATGCTTTTGGAGTAACCAATCAGATCAAATCTTCTTTTGGTAAGACCTATACAATGCACAGTGGTGCTTACTTAGTGATAGAGCATACAGAAGCAATGCACGTCATCGATGTGAATAGTGGACCAAAAGCGAACAAAAGATCTCAAGAAGACGCTTCATTATCTGTGAATCTAGAAGCTGCAGAAGAAGTAGCAAGACAAGTAAGATTGAGGGATATTGGTGGTATTATTATCATTGACTTCATTGATATGAAGAATACCGATCATAAAATTTCTCTTTTCAATAAGATGAAAGACTTCATGAGGAATGATCGTGCACAGCATACGATATTGCCCTTGAGTAAATTTGGCCTTATGGCTATTACTCGTCAAAGAGTACGAGAGGAAGTAAAAATTGATACTTCGGAAACTTGTCCAACTTGTCTTGGATCAGGCAAGGCAAAAGCTTCTGTACTTATCATTGATGATATAAAAAGAGATATTAATCATATTCTTTCTGGTAGGCCAAAATCAAAACTGAAGCTAGTAGTTCACCCATTCATTTATTCTTATCTCACCAAGGGTATAATATCTGAACAAGTGAAATGGTACCGAGAATTCAAGACATGGATCACTATCAAGAGAAATAATGATTTTCAAATGCTTGAGTACAAGTTTTTCGATAATATGGATGATGAATTACGAATGGATTAGGTCTGTTTAGAATTTCGAATATTAATTTGAAATTAATCTATAGTTGTGAAAGATATTTTTGACACTAATACTTATAGTCCAATAAGTAAAATAAATACTGTACTTTTAGATCGATTAAGAGTATCTCTTTCGGTGAAGCGAGAAGACCTTTTACATCCAACTATTTCTGGTAATAAATGGCGAAAACTAAAATATAATCTTAAAGATGCTTTGTCCAATGGTGTAGATACAATTGTCACTTTTGGAGGAGCGTTTTCTAACCATATTTATTCTACTGCTGCAGCTTGTCAAAAACTAGGATTGAAGTCAGTAGGTATTATTAGAGGTGACTATGACAAAAATAATCCTACAACTAAGTTTGCCAAAAAGTGTGGTATGGAACTACGGTTCGTGGATCGAACGAGCTATAGAGAAAAAGAAAACGGTGAATCGATAAAAGCCATTCTATCAGAATATTCAAATTACATTCTTATCCCTGAAGGAGGTTCAAATGATTTAGCTAAAAAAGGATTGCACGAATTATCAAATGAGATAAATAATTCCTACTACAATATAATAATGGTCTCAGCTGGAACAGGATCTACAGCTACTGGAATACTACAAAACCTGATTTCAGGTAAAGAGTTATGGGTTTTCTCAAGTTTAAAAAGTGATCATCTCCAGAATGAAATTCTTAGTAAAACAGATCCAAGTAAACATTCTCAACTAAAGTTCATTAGTAGTTATCATTTTGGAGGATATGGTAAAACATCATCTAAATTAATAAGTTTTATAAATGATTTTAAAGCACAAACTCATATTTCAATAGATCCAATCTATAATGGAAAATTATTATCTGGTTTTAGCGATATGGCCGACCGTGGTAAAGTCAACAATAAGCATTCTTATTTATGGATACATACTGGCGGTTTGCAGGGAATTGATGCTTACAACTATTTGGCAGAGAAAAAGCAATGGCCAAAAATAGATATCTAGAACGTCTAATTAGCTATATAGTTGCTGCCATCTTACAACACCACCCAAGAGATTTCTTACGTTCTTATATCCTAGTTCCATTAAAAATTGTTTTGCGTTTCCACTTCGTGCTCCTGATCTACAGTGGATAACTATTTCTTTATCCTTATGTTGCTCTAAATCATTTAACACTCCAGGAATTGCACCTAATGGAATCAACTGTGCCCCAAGGTTAAACTCTTCATATTCAAATGGCTCTCTTACATCGATAAATACAAATTCTTCTTTGTTATCAAGTTTTATTTTGAGTTCTTCAGTTGTTATATCTGTCATTATCTTCTTATTGTGTATTCATAAATCTTATTTACAATCATCAGGTCTCTCCTGCATTATTGTGACGGCTATTGCTGAATTATGACTTATCATACTGCTACCATCAAAAGGAGGCTGTTGAGAGACCACAAAGGCTGTATTCCTATCTGTAATTTCTCCCATTTCTGTTACTCTTCCAATTTGAAATTTTGAAAGCATACATTTAGATTCCGCAGCAATAAATTCTTGACAAACAAGATTTGGAATAAAATCTCTTCCGCCTTCAGGTTTACTTATTACAAATTCTAATTCCCCTCCTTTATCTATTTTCAATTCCGATTTCAAAATTTTATCATTGATAATCAGATTCCCTCTATACCAAACCTCCAAAATGTGATTAGGTTCTCCTCTATCAAATTTTTCAGATTTTATTTTAGAAGTGATATCTAGATATTTCAATTCAGTCCTTTTTTGATCATATTCACTTCCATATAATACCGGTAAATCAGCAACTTTGATCTGATCAGGTGAAAACTTAGTAACGTTCACATATATCTTTCTCTTTTCTTTGACCATAGATCCAGGTGTAGGGTTCTGGTCTATTATTAGTCCCCCAGGTTTTCCAACTTTATGGATTGAATCAGTAATTATTATCTCAAAAGTCTTATCATCAGCATCCTTTCTAGCATCTTCAATCTCTTGATTTATATAATTAGGTAACTCTAGTTTTTGTCCATGATTTGTGTAAACCCTCAACCATAATAAGACAAGCATCAACACTACCGTTAGAAAAATAATAACATATAATAGTTGTTTAAGAAATGGCTTGCTAATTAAAAACTTTAAAAAATCTTTCATAGTATCAAATTGTTTGTCTCGACCATAAGACATTTGTTAATTGCGAAAGTAACACATTTTAAATATATGTTATGTGTTATCCATTTGTCTTCTTTATATACTTTGCCCAAACGTGAATTCTAAATAAATAAAATAAAAAAAGTGCAATTGTTATAATTGCTGAGTATACTAGACCAGTATAAATAACAAATTTTCTAGTTGTATCATTCGCTACTCTTTCCATTGTATCCGTCTGTTCAACTGTTTGCTCATCACTTGTAAATATTCCATCATTATTCAGATCAAACTCTTGTAATCTGTTGTTTAGTATCAGCTCACCACAAAAAACTACCCAAACTATCGTAATATATATGGCTACAAATCCTACAATATGTATCCACCATAAATTTCCTGCTTTACTTGTTATTGGATTCCTAAACCAAATCAATAACCCTAAAACAAAGAGACCAATAATTATAGGATCCAAATAGTGAGCTATCATAGTTTTATAATTTTATCAATTCAAAAATAGCTAGCATTAATGAAAAATAGGCATACGAATTGTATTCGTATCATTTGATCAATTTACTGTTAAGATCCATCAATTATTTGAACAATTCAACAAGAAAATCTACATATCTTGCCCCCAATGAAAAAACAGATTAATAAAGAAATCATAAAGCTTTCTATACCCAATATTTTGAGTAATATTTCAGTGCCTTTGTTATCAACTGTTGATACAATTTTGATGGGAGGATTATCTAGTTTGCATTTGGCATCGGTTGGTCTTGGATCATTTCTCTTTAATGTTATCTATTGGAATTTCGGATTCCTTAGAATGGGTACAACAGGCATGACCGCTCAAAAATATGGCGCTAATAATAAAGATGAAGTGTGGTTATCCCTTTTGAGAGCAGGAGTCCTATCTATATTATTGGCAATAATCTTATTAATACTACAATCTCCTATTTACGAATTAGCAAAGTCAGCACTTGTAGTAAGTGCCGAAAATGATCCTCTTATCCTAGAATACTTTAAAATAAGAATTTGGGCCGCTCCCGCTGCATTGATGCTGATGGTAATCATGGGCTGGTTATTCGGTATGCAAAATGCTATCTATCCTCTAATTCTGACCATAATAATAAATGTAGTTAACATTATAACAAGTTTCTATCTAGTCAAAATTGCAGGTTTGGATGTACGTGGAGTAGCACTTGGAACAGTCATCGCTCAATATACAGGACTGATTATTGGTTTAGCACTAATTTTAAAGAAGTACCAATCTTATATCAATTGGTCATTAGTTAAAAGATTATCAGTTCTTTCAGAGTATCAAAGATTTCTAAAAGTAAATTTTGATATCTTCCTTAGAACATTATGCCTTACATTTTCATTCGGATTCTTCTATCGACAATCATCTAAACTTGGAGATGTTGTGCTTGCAGTTAATGTAGTTTTGATGCAATTTGTAAATTGGATGAGCTACGGAATCGATGGTTTTGCTTATGCTACTGAAAGTCTAGTAGGAAAATATATCGGCGCAGGTAAACCTAAAGAGGTCAAGATGGTTATTGGTCAATCTTTTTTATGGGGAGGAATGGTAAGCTTCTTATATGCAGCAATCTACTACATCTTTGGCATTGAGCTATTTGGATTATTCAGTGATGACCCATCACTATTAGCAGTAGGCAAGGAATTATTATTTTTCATGTCTATTTTCCCAATTATTGGATTTGCAAGCTATATATGGGATGGCATTTTCGTTGGTCTTACAGCTACTACAAGCATGAGAAATGCAATGGTTATGGCGCTTATAGTTTACCTAGTGTCGTTTTATATGATTCCTGAAACAAGTAATGGATCGAATGTTTGGATAGCACTTTCTTTGTTTCTAATCGCTAGAGCTGTTTTCCAATGGGTATATTATAAAAAGTATGGCCTGGAAATGAAATAGCGGTAATCAAAATTAAAAAGGCTTCAACAATTAAGCTGAAGCCTTCAAAAACTATTAAAGTCACATTAAGGATAGAATCATTAGTCTATCTTCACCTTATCCATATCTTCGAATATTTTCAACTGTATCTCTTTTATCCTTGCTTCATAAGGCTTCCAATTATTCTCTAAGAAATTATTTACTGCATCAACTGTGGTTTTCACTTCTCGTTTCGCTACTTTTACTACATTATCGGAGTTGGCCCCAGGTTTACCCCAGCTACCCCTAATTGAAGCAGAAGCTCTATATAATTTACCATTAAGCAATCCTGGTGTTCTTTGGATTCCTTTTAGTCCTTCAGGCATCATATAAAGTTTCGAAAGACTATCCAGTTCTGTAGTTATCAACTTACTTAGGCTATCCACTTCAGTCTTGATTTCTTTGTCTTGATTTTCCATAAGGCCTTTCACTTTTTTTACAGTTTTCTTAGCTTTTGTGATTCTATCAAATGCTTCACTTGCTGCAATCACTGTCTTTTCGAAATCTTTCTGCGCTTTAACATTAGCTTCCATGTCAGTTATGCCCATTTCTGATCTAGGGTCCATTTTTACTGATATCATTGTAGAGTCTAAATGGTCTCCTTTTTTTACAATCACTTTATATTCGCCAGGCATGACATCTACTCCACCTGGTTTGTCAGCATCTTTTTTTACTTCTTTTCTACTTGGGTATCTTACGCCGTCTTCATCAATCGACCATCTGATTTGATCATATCCACCTTTGATTTTACGCTTGATAGTACGAATAGTGTCTCCTTTTGTATTTTTAACATAGACCATTACCTCCTCTTCTTTGTCCAATTCTTCTCCTGGCTTAGTCCACACATTTATCTTAGCATAATTAACACTTTTGTTATCTCCTATGAATTCACCTTGAGCATTAAATCGAATACCATCATATGATCTCATACTCCCGTGATATGCTACTGGAGAATCAAATAACATAAGGTCTCTATTCAGTATTCCTTTACCCTCAGTTGCTAATTTTCTCAATGGACGAATATCGTCCAAGATCCATAACGCTCTACCAAAAGTTCCTATCACAAGATCATGTTCCCTCGGATGAATCTTCAAATCACTAACTTGCACAGACGGAAATCCTTCATTCATATGTTTCCAGTTCTTTCCTTTGTCAAGGGACATATATAATCCAGCATCTGTTCCTAAAAATAGAAGATTTGGTTCTACTGGGTCTTGTACGATGGATACCACAAATCCTTTAATCTGTCTATCATCAGCTATTCTTGTGAAATTATTTCCATAATCTGTAGTATGAAATGCATAGGCAGAGTAGTCGTTTTGTCTATAATTATTCACAACTACAAATGCTTCCCCTGCATTCTTTTCTGACACAATAATCTGTGGTATCCAAGCAGTTTTCGGTACTCCTTTAAGTTTTTTATTTAGATTAGTCCATGATGAGCCTCCATCTATAGTCAGTTGAAGATTTCCATCATCTGTTCCTACCCAGATTACTTTTTCATCTACTGGACTTGGTGCAATAGCTAATATTGTAGTGAAATTCTCAGCTTGAGTAGCATCTATCGTCAAACCTCCACTCTTATCAGCATGTTGCCTCGAAGTATCGTTTGTAGTAAGATCTTCTGACTTAATAGTCCATGACTCACCACAATCATCCGTATAGTGCAGATACTGACTACCAAAATACATTCCACAAGGATTATTTGGATCTTGTGCAATAGCCGCATTCCAGTTGTATCTTAATGTCTCTCCTTCAGGGTGTGCTGGTTTTACAAACTTGACCAAACCAGTCTCTCTATCGTAAAAACCAACGTTTCCACCCTGACTCATTGCCCATCCATATCTACTATCATCCGGATAAGGAACCACATCAAATCCATCTCCAAAATACAGCTCTTGGAAATCATAATTTCTGATACCTCCTCGTTTCATTACCATTGATGGTCCGATCCATGACCCATTATCTTGCATCCCTCCATAGACATTATATGGCCAGTCATTATCGATATTTACATGGTAAAATTGACCTACTGGAATATTGTGCACAAACCTCCATGATTCACCTCTATCTCGAGAGATATTCATTCCACCATCGTTACCATTAATCAGATAAGTTGGATCATTTGGATCTATCCAAAATGCATGATGATCTGGATGTACTCCATTTCCATAGTCCATGATTGTCTTGAATGTCTTACCTCCATCTTCACTCAATGATACATAAGACCATAGATTGTAAATTCTGTTTTCATTTTGTGGATCGACATATATTTCAGAATAATAAAATGGTCTATTCCCAATATTTTTCTTAGATACTAAACTCCATTTTTCTCCACCATCAGTACTTTTGTAAAGTCCATTTTCCTTTGCTTCTATTAATGCATATATGATATTCGGCATAGATGGAGCAATTGCTATGCCCATACGACCAAGATCTCCTTTTGGAAGACCTTCTTTATCTGTTAGTTTTTTCCATGTATCTCCACCATCGTATGTGATATGGAGTCCACTACCTTTTCCACCAGAAAAATAATCCCATGGATGACGGATATGCTCATACATAGCTACGATCAACTTGTTTGGATTGGTTGGATCGACTACCATATCAGCAACTCCAGTTTTGTCATTGGTATAGAGAATTTTCTTCCATGTCTTTCCACCATCTGTGGTCTTGAATACTCCTCTTTCTATATTTGGACCCCAAGGAGAACCCATCGCTCCAGCATATACAGTATTAGGATTATCCTTATCTATTATGATTCTGTGGACAACTTTCGTCTTCTCAAGTCCCATCAACCTCCAAGTCTTACCGCCATCAATCGTCTTGTAGATGCCCGCTCCTGTGTTCAGTGAATTCCTTGGATTCCCTTCTCCTGTTCCAACCCAAATTTCTGCTGGATTATTTTGATTGATCTTGATAGATCCGATTGATAATACAGGTTGATCATCGAATATTGGCTCCCATGATATGCCCCCGTTTTCACTGAACCAAACTCCTCCAGATGCAGAACCAGCAAATATTCTATCCGTATCACTAAGATCCACATCGATAGCCGTAATCCTTCCACTCATTCCCGCAGGTCCAAGATTTCGAAAATTTAGTTCCTTCCATTGATCCAGATCAATCTGACCGTTTATGGAACTGATAAGTACAAGGGATAAGAATAATGTAATGAGACGAGTTAATTTCATGCTTGATAAGGTTTTTATTATTCAGTTGTGAATATAAGAAATTATCAAGTGGCGCACGCAGTAAACACTTGAGCAGTGTAGAGAATTGTAAATTCGCGGGTTGATGATTTGAAAAGGTAAGGAGACCTCGGAGGTTTTCGAAACCTCCGAGGTCTAGTCCCGATCCGTGATCTTTGCAAGCTTGGGAATCCGAGGGATGGGTTTATCCTTTCACAAACCTAAAAGTCCTCACTTCCGACGCATTAGAAATCATCAAAAAGTAGATGCCGACGTTCAACGCTTCAACACTAATTTGATCATCGGCGATCATTCCTTTATTTACCATCTGTCCCACAGAATTGATAATTGAATAGCTGGCTCCATATGAATGATCAACAAATAATACATCCAATACAGGATTAGGATGAATAGTTACTGCATCCAAAATATCAACTACAGCTAGTCCTTCACATACATCGCCGATGCCATCTTCGTCTTCATCCTCTTGCTCGGGATTGTTGATCAATGGGCAGTTATCTTCTTCGTCTGGAATACCATCATTGTCATCATCGGTATCACAGATATCACCGAGTCCATCTTCGTCGGTATCTAGTTGGTCTGGATTGGAGAGAAGGTAGCAATTGTCATTTGCATCGCAGGTGCCGTCTAGATCACGGTCAGGTTTTGGGGTTCCGATGCAGGCGCAGGTGCCGTCGGGTTGGGTTAGGTATTTGTCGTGGTGGGTGCAAGGGTTGTTGTCATTGCATTCCTTTCCTAAAACTATTTCAGTCTCATATTCTAAGTTGCAATTTTCAGGTAGTCCATCATTGATATTACATACAAGACCTGAAGGTAGTGTAACCACACCATTAAATGGGTCAGAAAAAGCATTAGCTAGTCCAGAATTATATGGATTAATATAAAGCACAGACCCAAGAATAGCTGGTAAAGTATAGTCTTTAGCGTCAAAATTAAAAGTTGTAGTTTCATCTTCAATAATGAAATCTCCTAAAATTTCTGACTGGTCTATGTTTTTTTCAATATTTGAAAATATAAATAATTCATTTGTTATATTAATCATTGAGGGACATGGCAATGAGGTTAATTCAATTTCGTTAAACGAACAGCTTTGATGATTTGAGTATACAATTTGTACATTTCCGAAATCACCTGTTACATAATCGTACATTTTCATTTTGTAAACTATTTCAATGTAATTACCATTCACACTTTCGACTTCTCTAACAAAATCAATTTTTAAATTAGGACTATAGAAAGCATCGCCAGTACCATTTATTATTGATTGAAAAGCTATAGGTTCTGGATAATGGTGTTCTTCAAAATCTACACTACTAAATCTTAAAATTAATCCCAAGTTGAAATCTACTTTAAATTCGTATGGACATATAGGGTACCATGGCGGATCCACACAATCCGGCACCCCATCATCATTATAATCCTCATTATCATCTAACCCCTCACACTGATCACAACCCAATAATGTCTGAAAATAATCGTCCGCACTTTCAATTCCTACATCACGTCCAAGAGAATCCACATATACTTCTGCAAGACCACAAGAATCACATTCGTAGTAACCGTCTTGATCTGTATCTGGGAATGTACCTCTACAAAGTCCATCTTTCCCTAGCACATCATCTACTGTGCATACATTATCATCATCACAATTAATGTAGTAGATGCTTTCTGTCGTATTGGTCACGATCGGCGGATTAAAATCAAAGTATATACTAGCCGTATTTTTTATCGATGTGCAAGTAGATAAGTCAGATCTTGGAGATATGGTATAGGTTATATATCCTTGACTCTCCTGTACATTCGATGTACTATCTGGTAGATTGATATTCACGAAACTGAAATCTATGTTTCTTTCAGCTGTTATTATAGTATTCAGAACATCATCGTGGCTAGAGCTTATGACTTGGAAAGTTGAATAATCAAGCGATTCATCTAGTGTGTCTTTTATGGATACATGTATGGCTTCTGCATTACCCGTGTTTTGAAATCGTACAGTATAGGTCAGCCCTTCTTCTGGATAGATCCGTTTTGATGCTCTATCGGGCGATACCAGTTTATCATTAGGGTCGTAGGAGCATAGGATGGTCGATTTGTATTCTGATTGGGTTGAAAAAAAGTCTTCTTCAATTAAGTATTCAAAAACAGCTTTCGTTACAAAATCAACACCAAAATTCACATACTCTGAATCTGGTCCTGGTGTATAAACTCGCTTCTTAAAATCATAATTTTCACCTGGATTTAACACACCAACAAATACCGTCGGACCCCAAATTTCAGGAATATCCATTTTTAAATAGCTATTCGTCATTACTACATTCCCTTCATTCCTTACCGTGAAGTAGAAATCAACACCTGTATTACATAGGGTAGGTTCTGATGTGATATATATTTTCGCTTGCGAAAATCCATTTACAACAAAGAGAAATAAAACGAAGCATCCAATCAATCTATTATTCATATGTAATTTGGTTTGTATTTGACTTAACAAGAGCAAAGTAGGCAAATTTGATATTATTTCTGATACTAGTTGTGAAGTTTTTTTGTGAGTGGGGTATATTGAGGATGGGGTATATTGAGGATGGGGTATATTATGCCAGTTCACCGATCTTGCAGCTCAATTACACCAGACCTCGGAGGTTTTGAAAACCTCCGAGGTCTCACAACCAAACTCTACTTCTCATACTTCACTACCCCATCAATAATTGTATAAAGAACCTCAGCCTCTAATATCTCTTCATCTGAACAATTAATAAGATCTTGGCTCATTATAGTCAGGTCGGCAACTTTTCCCACTTCAATCGACCCTTTAATATTTTCTTCGAAAGCAGCATATGCATTTCCTAATGTGTATGAATAGATTGCTTCTTCTCTAGTCATGCTCTGCTCAGTGAAAAATTCCATTCCATTGTCTATTCTCTTTCTTGTTACAGAAGCGTAGAATGATGGGATAGGATCTACATCTTCGACGGGAGCGTCCGTGCCGTTTGCTACTATTACCCCTGCATCTAAAAGAGACCTCCATGCATAAGCACCTAATCTTGCCCTTTGATTCCCTAACCTTTTTTCTACGAAAGGAGCGTCTGAAGTACAGTGAATTCCCTGCATTGAAGCAATAATTCCATTTTCTGAAAATCTAGGAATATCAGTAGGATCAATATGTTGTGCATGTTCGATTCTCCATCTTTTCTTACTACCGTTTTCAACAGGTGACAGCATGCCTTCATAAATATCAACTACGACTCTATTGGCTCTATCTCCTATAGCATGCACACATAGTTGCATATCGTTTTTGAGTGCCATTTCAGCTATAGTTTTTACATCCTTTATTTCTGTTGTGTTTTGGCCTACGAAGCCAGGCTTATCTGCATATGGTTCAAGTAACCAAGCACCAAATGCTCCTAGGGCGCCATCTACTTCTGACTTAATAGCATTACATGTAAAAAAATTATTGCCAACACCAATAACCTTTGCAGTAGATACTTTGCCTTTCATTTCTTCTACAGGGTGCCTTAACATTGCCCAAAGGCGTAAATCCAAATCGCCTTTCTCAGCCATTTTTACGTATCGATCGATTTCAAAGAATTTAGATCCCGCATCCTGAAAAGAAGTGATTCCTTTCTTAATGGATTCTTGTTCTGCTAGGGTAATTGCATCATACCATTTAGCGTCTAATTCTTCTTTGCTCAGCCCCGATTCATACTCTTTAAATGATTCGTATATAAGAGACATAGCTCTTTCTTCGAAAACACCAATAGCATCTCCATTACCATCTTTAACTACTTCCCCACCCATTGGATTTCCTGTTTCACGACTTATGCCAGCAGCTTCCATTGCCTTCTTATTTGCAAAGAGAGAATGACCGCTAGCGTGATATAGAATAACAGGATTGTCTGGACTTGCAGCTGAAAGTTCATCGTGTACTGGATAACCATGATAGTTCTCTTCTGGAGTTTTGTCCCATTTTTCTTGATGCCATCCTCTACCTTCTATCCATTCTCCTGGTTTGAGCGTTTTAGCTTTCTCTCTAACTTGGCTTATAACATCATCCCAATTCTTTGACTTTAAAAAATTTAGATTTTGCAAGCTTTTGCCTAGTCCCGAAAAATGCCCATGCCCTTCAATCCAACCTGGCATAACAAATGCACCTTTTGCATCAATCACTTTAGTTACTTCAGATTTTAATTTTTCAATTTCAGTACTTTCCCCTATTGCTATGATTTTGCCATCCATAATTGCAATAGCCTCTGCCTTAGGGCTTTTTTCATCAACGGTCCAGACGTTGGCATTGATTATGATGGAATCGGGAGTTTGGGTTTCACTGCATCCTATGAGAAAAACAATTATTGAGAAAAAGAGAATATTTTTAAAAGAAATCATATGGCTAGAATTTGCCACAAAATAATGAAATATACCTAAGTATCACTGAATTAGATTTTATGATATTTTCTTATTAAGAGATGACCATATTTATACTAGCTCGAAAACTAAAACCAGATATAATTTTGTACTAACCAAGACTTAGAGTCATTGATATCTTCATTTCAATACACCGACAAAACGCCTCCATCCTTCACTTCCAATATACCTCCGTTTTCATTTCTTACCTCTTCTTCAGAAAATGTACCATAGATAGAAAAATTACCATGAATATTGATCGTTCCTTCATTTAATATACCCCCTTTGGCAAGATCACTGTTAAATGCATCAATACTGCTATATCCATCAAATTCAATTATTCCAGTACTTGAATTATTTATTCCATAATCTCCAATTTCCTGGATAGAAATTCCTCCGAATCCTATGGTTTTAAAAGTGCCATTATTGAGAAAAGCAGTATTTGAAGTGTTATTTTGATCACGGATGTTTATATAACCTGACACATTGAAAATACCGTTGTTTTCTATCACTCCATTTCCCAAAATTGACATTGAACTAGATTCCTGAAGATGAAGAGTTGTAAAGGTTCCTATGGTTAAATTCCTAATTTTCAGGTTCGTAAATTCGCTTGTTCCTCCCTGTCCACCTTCTCCTGTATCATTACCTAAGAGGATTAAATCAATAGTATCTCCGCCTATCCCAATTTCTACGTTTTCACAGATTAGCGGAACATGATTAAGACTCCAATTCAATGAATCATCAAAGACACCCAAGGTATCTGGACCTATCCATATATTCGGACCAAAATCAGAACCTTCATCAATCATCCCATTGCAGTTGTTATCTTTAGCATCGCATAATATTTCATCTGCATCTGGATTGATTTCCGCATCAAAATCATCACAATCCTCTATTTCATTGCAGAATCCATCAAGATCCCAATCTGTGCCCCAACCTTCTTCACAAAGTAGGTTCACATCTCCAGAATAGGGGAGGCCTGGATTGTTGTCAAGGTTTAGTGAATCTTTATAACAAAAGTTACTTATTCCAGTAGAAAAACATCCCTCGAGAAGATTATTGGAGGCAGTGAATGTCTGAAGCGAAGCATTGTATCCAAGCCCCGATGGAATAATGCTATCCAGGCTGTTATTGTCGAGGTGGATAGAATTAATTTTTGCCATCGTGGTGAAAGAAAAAGGAATCGATCCTGTAAATGTATTAAACCTCAAATCCAAAAAATACAACTGATCGAGAGAATCCCAATAGTTAGGTATGGTATCAATGAGTAGATTGCTGTTAAGTTTTAATTGCTTTAGTTTAATTAATGCAACTAAATCTTGGGGTAACATTCCTTGCAGATTATTGCTTGATAGATCTATTTCTATTATTTGACCTAAGTAGTCACAAGTAATGCCAGTCCAATTGCAATAATCACATGTACCACTAATGAATCCATCTACCCATCCTGCATTATTCGTCCAATTAGCTCCATCCAAATCTTGATAAATATTAAGAAGTGTATCCAGTTGATCTTGACATGGCAGCTCTGTCGAATAAATACAAACTGAAAATTCCCCTTCTTCATCTGACCCTTTTTCTACGACTCGTATATACAGAGTCTCATCTACCAAAGCTGGATCATCAAGGAGAATCGAAAATGACTCTCCACTCACTGAAAATCCACATTCTACAGAAGTCAAAGCATTGCAATCTCCAGAGTATATTTCGACTACCAAATTTGCAATATCGTTTGTCGCTGCAAATGTCAAATGTATAGTATCCACATTGATATATTCGAATTGATACCAAATATCATTTTCAACTCCAGAATCACCACAACTCATATTTCCTCCATCTCCAGATGCCGTTGCAGCGTAGTTTTCATAATAACCATTTATGCAATAATTCAAAACGGGAATTTCTTTAGCCCGATCACAGATATCATTGAAAGGGGATACGTATGAACAGCTTTCGCCAGTAACGCAGGAGGCATTAATATATCTATCTTCTATCAATGCTCCAGGTTGAGGACCAAATCCATTATTAAAATTTATACCTGAAGAAGTAAGATGACAATAAGACATTATTGTACCTCCAATATTGTTTGGTGGATTACCAGGATCTGCGCAACTCCCTTCAATATTTCCACATCCGTCAATGGCAGTATTATTTCCATTCCAGGAACAAGATTGAGTGTGCGGTGAGCCCATATTATGACCTAGTTCATGTGAGACAACCATGACATTCCATGAATAAGAAGGATATGGAACATTTCCACCGCTTAAGTTTGCACTCACAGCGACGTTCGTTGAGTTGCTACATAAGGCATTGAGATAGGCGATACCGCCACCTAAGCTTCTTCCTGAAAGCAAGTGAGCCAACCGCCCATTAAAATTTGGATTATTATGAACTGCATTCCTAAAAAGAGAAAGTGCTTGTGAAGTATTTGTAGCAGAAACATAAGGATCTGGTGTGTCCCAAACCTGTATACTTGAAATGTTGATCGGAATATTGTGCTCGATATACAATATCGCCACTTGCGAAAATAATGTCATTGCCCATGCTTCAGTATTGGCAATATCAGACCCTTTTTTGACATACATATTATTGTCAATTTCCAAAAATACTGTGACACATTCTGGAGTAGTATTTGATCGCCCACCCGGTTTATCATTTTTAAGTTGAGAATTTTCTTCATCAATTACTTGACATTCCCAGTCCAGAATAATTGGTTCTTTCCTGTCATGATTATAATACCCAGCATACAAATTTCCTTCTTTATTGATTTCATAGTTCCCCTCTTCATCGAATATGCTAATCGAGAGCATATCATCATAAAAAATCAAACTAGCTTTAGAATTTACTTGACCGATAACCACTCCATGATAAAAGGAGTATTTACTAGATGTATTCAATGTCTTCCCTGAACTGGTATGAAGCCTATAATCAGGAGTCAGGATGTTTGTTTTTGTGAATAGTATGCTCTTAATATGATCTCCAACAGGAATTGCTATTTCAATTTGACCCACATTGTTTAAGGTTTTTCTTAAAGTAGAAAAATCCACTTGGTAAAAATCCACAGCAGACAAATATTCATTGGCATCACCACTAATTTCACTATCAGAATCTATCTTTTCAAATATCTGTTGAGCATCAAGACAAATGGTAACGAAATATACAAAAGTAGAAATCAAGAAAATACGATTAATCATAACACGGTTTTATGTTAATAATACAGGAAAAAATGGATTCTATTGAGAAGTTCACAATGTCATCTCGATATATGTAAATTATACGCCATTTAATTTCAGATTTTAGAGTTTTTAGTCACTCAAAATATCTTTTATCAATCACTAAGGAATGATACACTTAATAAAGTTCGCTCTTATACACAGGTATTTTATTTTTCAACAAGGCAAAAAACGTAGACAATGCAGGGCATTGGCGAGGCTTTTTAACGCTGTAGAATAATAAAATAACAAGTAGAAAATGTTACTTTATTATTGAATCATTCCTTAGCCATTTTGCTTAAGATCATTTACGGCATGTTCCACTGCTCTAGCTGTCAATGCCATATAAGTCAATGATGGATTTACACACGCTGCACTAGTCATAGCTGCACCATCTGTAACATATACATTGGTCGCTGCATGTACTTGATTATTGCCATTAAGGACTGATGTTTTAGGATCTCTTCCCATTCTTGCTGTACCCATCTCATGGATTCCAAGGCCTGGATTGCAACCACTATCATATTCTTGAACATCTTTGAGACCTGCTCTTTCTAGCATTTCTGCAGCAGCTGACATCATCTCTTTTCTCATTGCATATTCATTGTCTTTCCACTCTGCGTCCATTGTCAGTGTAGGTAGACCATGTATATCCTTTACATCTTCATTTAAGTAAATTTTGTTTTCATGGTAAGGAAGACATTCTCCAAAACCCATCAATCCCATTGACCAATCACCAGGACTACTTGTTATTGCATTTTTATAATCAGCTCCAAAATCTGCTTCTGCAACATTCTGCCACCAACCAGCCCTAGAGCCTCCACCCTGATATCCGAATCCTCTTAGATATTCTTTTCGTTTCGTTTTATCATCTAGGTTTTGGAACCTTGGTACATATATACCATTTGGTCTCCTTCCTTTATAGTATTGATCTGCAAATTTCTCAGATTTTCCACTTGCACCTAATTTGAAGTGGTGATCCATTACATTGTGACCTAACTCTCCACTATCATTTCCAAATCCATTAGGGAATCTTTCAGATTTACTGTTCATCATGATCCAAGTAGAACCGAACGCCGAAGCACATAAGAAAATCACCTTTGCAAAATATTCTTTGATTTCACCTGATTCGGCATCTTTGATTCGTACTCCTTTTGCCTTTTGAGTTTTATCATCATAAATCAACTCCATTACTATAGACCAAGGACGAATTGTCAAATTACCTGTAGCTTCAGCCGCTGGCAAAGTAGAAGAATTACTACTAAAATATGCTCCATATGGACATCCTCGCATACATCTATTCCTAGATTGACATGAACCTCTAGTTCCGATTGGCTCTGTTAAATTAGCCGCTCTACCGATCATCATCATACGATCATTGTAATTCTCTTTGATGCGTTCTGCAACCTCTTTTTCTATACAGTTGAGCTCCATGGGTTTTTGAAAAACACCATCCGGTAAATGCGGCAATCCAGCTTTCATTCCGCTTACTCCTATGAATTTTTCGACTTTGTCATACCAAGGAGAGATATCTTTATACCTAATAGGCCAATCTACAGCAACTCCTTCTTTAGCATTAGCTTCAAAATCAAGATCACTCCATCTATAAGACTGTCTTCCCCATAGTAAAGACCTTCCTCCAACTTGATATGATCTAATCCAATCAAACGGCTTTTCCTCAGTGTACGGGTGCTCCGTATCTTTTGGCCATTGGTGTATATACGCTCTATTTGTAGTATAGCCCGTACGATTATTTTTTTCATAATCCTTAAGTTCCTCTTTAGTAAGCTTGCCTCTGTTTTTCATTTCCCAATCATCGAGATTAGCCGTTGGATAATCACCATGTTTGACCATTCGTCCTCTTTCGAGTACCATGGTTTTTAATCCTTTTTCGCAAAGCTCTTTGGCTGCCCAGCCACCGCTGATCCCTGATCCGACCACAATCGCATCGTAGGTTACTTCATCTTCTCCTTTAATGTTGAAATTCATATTCTAAAATTATTTTGGAAGTATCAGTAGCTAACACCCACTGAATCTTTTACATTTTTAATTTTATTTGGATACATAAATACTAGCAACATCAGCCTAATCTCTATATCAAAATAATTTTTCATTTATATATCACATATTTTCACACCTTCTCTCAATGATTCCAAAGGATCTTGACGAGTAGGAATAAATTCTTGAGCTACATATCCATCATATCCACCTTCATGGATCGCCCGCATAATAGCTTTATAATTCAATTCTTGAGTTTCATTTATTTCATTTCTTCCTGGCACTCCTCCAGTATGAAAATGAGAAATATATGTTTTGTTCTTTTTTATTGTATCAATTACATCACCTTCCATAACTTGCATGTGATATATATCGTACAAGAGTTTAAATTCAGTAGATCCCAATTTACGAGCAAGATTTACACCCCAGTCTGTATGATCACACATATAATCGATATGTCCATGGCTCTTACTATTTAGTAATTCCATAACAATTTTCACATTATGCTTTTCTGCAATCTTCATAATGGGATCTAGGCCAACAGCACAGTTTTCCATACCTTGTTCATCAGACATTCCATTTCTATTTCCTGAAAAACAAATGATTTGCGGAATCCCTTTATCCGCGGCTCTTGGAATCAAGTCATTAAAGTCAGCTAGCAATTTAGCATGATTATTAGGATCATTGAATCCTCGTTCTATACCTAGTTCACTTCCGTTAGAAATCGCACAAGTAAGTCCTCTTTTGAGCATCACATCCCATTCATTAGGATTCAGCAATTCTATGGATTGCATACCTAACTCTTGAGCAGTTTCAGCTAATTGCTCTAATGGTACTTTTGAGTAGCACCATCTGCAAGCCGAATGTTTTACTTTTCCTTTTAGAGAAAATGGCTCTTCAACTACTAGCGACTCTTTCGGAGAGCAAGAAGTAGAAGCTACTGCTATGGCAGAAGCCGCTAATATTGAGTTTTTTAATAATATACGTCTTTTCAATCGTTTTTCTTTTACCCTGGACTGTATCAATGAAAAATAAGAATTTCTCATTATGTCCCAAAGTAAAAATATTATTTATGAATTTCAATTTAATACCATTGACTTATTCGGAAAATCGACAAAATATAAAATCAAAAATTAGAAGATGGTATATAATCTAGATGTATTCGGTTAGAACAAGTCTAACTTATTATATAAAAATGCTATATATAAAATCCAAATAATATCTTTATAGTAATTTATAATATTTATGAAAAGGCCACAGAAACAATATTCCCAGTTTGTAACATTTTTTTTCTTGGTATTTTCTTTCTCTGTCTATGCTCAACCTGATGTTGCTGATTTCAAAGAGATCTTTCAATTGAGAATATCGGAGACAAAAACACCTATCAAAATAGATGGTATTTTAGATGATCCAAGTTGGCAAACAGCCAATATTGGAGGCGACTTTTGGCAGAAAGTACCATTCTTTGCAGAAGGCGCGGATCCTAAAACAGAAGTTAAACTAACCTACGATGATAATAATCTCTATGTAGCAGCCAAGTGTTATCAAAAAGAGAAAATAATTGTTCAATCCCTCAAAAGAGATGAATACTGGGACAATGATGGAATTGCGATAATATTAGATCCACTTAATACTCGAACAAATGCATTTCTATTCGGAGTTACAGCAGCTGGGGCTCAATGGGATGGTTTAAGAGCATCGGGTGATATCAATAGTGACTGGAGTAACAAGTGGTTTAGTGAGGTCAAGGTTTTTGAAGAGTATTGGTCAATGGAAATGGCTATACCACTCCGGATATTAAGATTCAGCCCTGACTCTGATACTTGGGGAATGAACTTCGTTAGGAATCATAGAAATGAAAACGAGTATCATAATTGGACCGCTGTTCCTGAATCTTTTTGGCCACCAGATCCAGCATTCGCCGGCAGTCTAATTTTCGAAACTCCACCAAAACCGAAAAAGGGAAATTTCAATATCATTCCTTTTGTTACTTCTTCAGTAACTAAAGCTAGAAATGAGAAAACAAAGTTGGATGCTGACCTTGGGCTTGATGCTAGAGTCTCCATAACACCGACATTGAATCTTGATCTTACTTTCAATCCCGATTTTTCTCAAATAGAAGTTGATGAGTTGGTTACGAACTTGACACGATTTTCAATTTTCTTACCTGAGAAGAGAACCTTCTTTTTAGAGAATAGTGATCTATTTTCTGACTCTGGATACCCTGATGTTCGACCATTTTTTTCTCGGACCATTGGTTTAGATAGTAAACGACAAGCAGTACCCATTTTATATGGAGCAAGATTGACCGGAAATTTAACTAAAACCATCAGATTGGGTGTAATGAATATTCATTCTTTGGCAAGCAACAATTCGAATGCACAAAATCAAAGTGCTTTGACTATACAGAAGCAATTTGGCCGTTCATTTGTAAAAGGAATGTTTTTAAACCGACAGGGATTTGATGATTTCTCGGCTGTAGATGGTGATTATGGAAGAAATTCTAGTTTAGAAGCCGCTTATGTCAGAGATGATGGGCAATTGTCGACATGGATCGGAATACATCATTCGTTTAAGCCAGAAGTATCTGGGAATACAGGGTTTTATACAGCAGGTATTGAATTCAACAATCCAAAATGGGAAGGAATTCTTGCAGGAGCAATTACACAAGAAAACTATTTCGCGGACATGGGATTTGTCGCGAGGATCGAAAATTACGATGCAGTCAGGGATTCTGTTGTTAGAATTGGATTTAACGATAACATAGCCAATCTATCCTATAGGATCAGACCTAAGACTGGAATTATTACTAGACATAATATTAGCACAAATAACCAAGCAATATTTAATCCAGATTGGACACTCAATGAAAGAACAAATGGACTAAACTACTCGATTGCATTTAGATCCACCGCTGAGTTTGAGATTGGATATACATCTACGGGCATAGCCTTACTATTTCCATTCAGTTTTGTATCTGATGGCCTTGCCTTGCCTGCAGAGCAATATGACTTCTCATTTCTTTCAGCGGGTTTTAGTTCTGATGAAAGAAAATTAATTTCATACGGTTTCGAAGGTAGAACTGGTGGATTCTATAATGGAAAACTTAATCAAGCCAATGCTGACATAAACTTTCGAGTACAACCATGGGGAAATCTTGGTTTTGGATATCAATGGAACAAACTAGACTTCCCTGATGAATATGGTGAGGAAACAATCACAGCATTATTATCAAAACTAGAAATTGGCTTTAACAAAAATCTGCTTTGGACTACATTATTCCAATTCTTAGATCAATCCGAATATATGGGCATAAATAGTAGATTGCAATGGAGATTTGCTCCGATGTCGGATGTATTCCTAGTATTTGTAGATAACTATGATGTCTTTAATGGTATAGGTGGACCTAAAGATATTCAAAGCAATAATAGAGCATTAATATTCAAGATTAATTACTGGTATTAGGAATGATATTAACTCACAATTTTATACATAATTAACTGACACAAAACGGCGAGATTAAAATATAATTATTAAAGATTGTTCACCTCAGCAAATGCTTCCATTTTCGTAAAGAAATTGGCAAGATCTTCATGACTATTACTTGCATTCACAGTCACTAATCTTACAAATTCTTGATCCCTAAACTTTCCATAACCCACCATTATTTCAGCATCATCATATAGTTTATTACAAAGGACTTTTGGATCTATGTCTTTATAATTGAAACATACAGCAACTGAATCACCTGTGTTGTATAAAGTATAGTTAGGATTGTCAGCACAATAATCTCTAGCTTTTTGAGCAAGGTCAAATTGATGATCAACAATATCTTCTAATCCATTGGTGCCCACAGACTTCCAAAGTGTCCACAACTTGAGGGTATCGTTTCTTCTACCACACTGCATTGATATTTTCCCAGGATTGAACTCATCGTTTTCAGTTTGATATAAATAACTTGCCTTATTAGCAAATGTATCATATAGTCGCTTCTTTTCCCTTACAACGATTATACTGCAAGATAAAGGTGTTGATAGCATCTTATGAGCATTCAAAGTAAAAGAATCCGCTAATTCAGATCCATCGATGTGCTTTCGTAATTTATCCGAAAATATGACTGATCCACAATACGCGCCGTCTACATGAAACCAAACATCATACTTTTTACATATTTCACCTATCGATCTCAATGGATCAAATGCCCCAAGTACTGTTGTACCAGCAGTTGCATTTACAAATGTTGGGGTATATCCTTTCTCAATATCTTCTTGGATAGATTTCTCTAATAACTCTGGTTTCATTCTACCATAATCATCAGCTTCGATGAACCTGACATTGTCTCTTCCCATACCTGCAAATGATACGTTCTTAGGTAATGAATAATGAGACTCTGCGGATGTATAAGATATCATCCTCATAGACATCCCTTCTGTTTTTGCATTAGGGTCTTTAGCATCTCTAGCCATAAGTAAACCCATTAAATTGGTCATAGATCCTCCCGGAGCTAATGTTCCTTCAGCAGCATCAGCATCATAACCAACTAAAGTAGATATTTTCCTAATAATTGCTTTTTCAACACCAATCTGAGGACCACCAACTTTATAAGTATACATACTATTGTTCATGATAACAGAAAGTAGCTCTCCTAAAATCGCCTTACTATTTCTACCACCAAAAAGCTGATTAAAAAACAATTTACTCGCTGTTTTGGGAGTATTGAGTACAAGCTTCCGAAGTACAGGAACAAAATCTTCGTCGATCATTGGTTCATCATTGAGCTGAATGTCAATTTCATCATATAATCTTTCGACTGGTATTGGAACTACCACTGGATTTGCCACTTCATCTTCCAACATTTCATTTACCAACTGGACAAATATATCAAGATCTTTTTGCATAACTAATTGTGTTTAGGCTGCAAAAGTATAATGATTATTGACATTTATGGTAGTGCGGAAATCTTTATTTTAAACTTAACAGACAAGTAAATCAAATTACAATTAACTTAGTCTTAATACGTATAATTTGTCTAAGGGCCATATTTTTAGTACCTTTGAACTTCACCAACACAAAGGTTTGAAGGTTATAAACAATTTATCCGAGCTATTATCCGAACTAAACAATTCTTCAAAAGACGAATATGCCGCCATCGGGGCAAGACTCGAAATACCTATAGAACAACTCAAACCTTACTCTTATTGGAACTCCAAATTTTATGCAAGAAACTGCATAGAAAGAACGGAACACTTCGAACTCATTTTACTTTGCTGGGAACCTGGACAGTCGACTCCTGTTCATTGTCATGGTGGAGAAGAATGTTGGGTATACGTAATGGATGGCAAATTAACAGAAACTCACTTCCAGTATGATAACAATGAATTAATCACTGAAAGCGCTGAAATGTTAGGAAAAGGTGGCAAATCTTTTATGTGTGATGACTTAGGATATCATAAACTTGAAAATACCAATGGACAAAGGTCAATGAGTTTACATTTATACATGGATCCTATCGACACTTGTACTAAGTTTAATGAAAACTCTAATAATTTTGAACAAGTTGACCTTTCTTATTATTCATACAAAGGAGAGCTATCTAAAGCATTAGTATAGATCATTTTTTTTATTTATTATTTTCTTTTCTCATGAAATCTTATGAATCATTAGCCAACTATTGTAAAGAACATAACACTACTTTGGTCGCAGTTTCTAAAACCAAACCTAATAGCGCTATTGAAGAACTCTACAATCAAGGACAAAGAATATTTGGAGAAAATCGAGTTCAGGAATTAGTAGACAAAGAAGCTACACTGCCAAAAGACATAGCTTGGCATATGATTGGTCATCTTCAAACCAATAAGGTGAAATACATCTCTGCTTTTGTAGATATGATCCAATCTGGAGACAGAACATCCCTTCTAAAAGAGATTAACAAAGAGGCACTAAAATCACAAAGAAAGATTGATGTGCTCTTACAGATTAAAATCGCCCAAGAAGAAAGTAAACATGGTTGGGATATTGCTCAACTGAAAGAACTGCTTTCCAATGGTTTATTGGAAAAGTATGAAAACATAAATTTCCGTGGAGTAATGGGAATGGCTACTTTTACAGATAATGAGACCCAAGTGAGTCAAGAATTCAAAAACCTTAAATCTTATTTTGATCAATTACAATCTCAATATTTCTCAAACATTTCTACTTTTGACACCATAAGTATGGGAATGTCTGGTGATTACGAACTAGCTATTAGTGCAGGAAGTAATATGGTAAGAGTTGGATCTTTATTATTTGGAAAAAGATCATAGAAGTAATAAAACAATACTTACAACTGCTTGTTACTAATTAAAATACAATACAAATGTTCGGATGGTTATTTAAAAAGAAGACAGATAGGGAAAAGCTAGATTTACAGTACAAAAAGCTAAAAGTCAAAGCTTACGAGCTATCAAAAACAGATAGAAAAGCAAGTGATGCTCTTAATGCCTGTCTCTTATACACATCTCCGAGCCCACGAGACAGGCAGAAATCTC
>OJIO01000274.1_pt1 | contig 38347 bp, 36 predicted proteins | sample 1595621 | NCBI WGS metagenome assembly OJIO01 (sample SAMN05416776, study PRJEB24817) | seawater metagenome | isolation source: Sea water | place: Canada:Atlantic | collected 2013-07 | reverse complement strand
CCTCTTCGTCGGCAGCGTCAGATGTGTATAAGAGACAGGCTGCATGGGCCCAGGCCCTCTGGACCTCTGACTCTTGGGCCGAGGCATCTGCCAGTTTGCTTGAACCCGCTCCGGACCAAGACCCAGAAGACTGGGGTTGGCCACGATGGACGCCGCCACGGCGCTGGCCATCACCCAGGCTCCGACCACGCTGGGATGCATGTGGTCCATGAAGAGCTCGCGCCCCCCCTCTCCGCTGGCAAGAAAGGCGCCCGGCAAGTCCACTTGCAGCAAGCCATGCTGGGAGACCCACTGGGCCTGTGCTTGGCGGTAGGGGTGCCAAGGCAGCACCTGGTCGGCGCTGGGCTGGTCCATGGGCGCGGTCCAGGCGCCGACGTCCCACTCTTGGGCCAAGGGCGCCATCAGCACCTGGGCCCCCCTGCCCTGGGCCTGCCCCAGCAGGGTGTCCAGGTTCTCCAGGTAGTCATCCAGCGGCACCCGACTCAGGTCGATGACTTGGTCGATGTCCTCCAAGCGCTGGGCTTGGTTGGCGCCGGTTGGCATGCCCGGCATCAGCACACGGTTGCTCTCCTGGTTCAGCCCGGCTTGGTAGGACACCCAAGGCTGACGCAGCGCGCAATACAAGCGGCTGCTCTCCAAGGCCGAGGGCTCCGGATTGGTCAAGGCCATCGCTGCCCGGTCCTGGAAGGCATCGATGTTGCAGTCCGAGAAGATGTTGTGGACCACCAACAGGTCTGGCTCATAGGACCACCCGACCTGGTCCATCAAGCCCAAGGTCTGCTCCGTAGAGTAGCCAGGGACCCCCATGTTGATGACCTGAATCGGTTCATCAAAGGCCCGGTTCAGCATCTCCTCCAGCTGCTCGGCGTAGGTGAAGCCATCGGGCTGCCCCCAACCGAAGACCGAGCTGTCACCCGTCACGGCGATGCGGATCCCAAGCTTGCCCTCGGGCAGGTGCTTGGAGCGCAGCCCCAACGCGTTGGTCGTGGTGTTGCCGGCCGGTGACTCAAAGAGCCGGTTCGGCTCCAGCTTCCAGAGCAAGACTTGGTCTGCCACCATCGTGTCCCAGCCCGATGCGCTGGGTGAGATGGGGGTGCACTCTGGCCCTCCCATCGCACGCGAGGCCACCTCGCCCAGCCCCAGCAGCAACAGCGCCGGAATCAGCGAAAAGGCCACCTTTCGCGCGGTCGAAGGCATCAGTGCGCAGGTCCCGAACCATGACCTGGACTCAGCGGCGGTCCCTGCCCTGGCCCTGGCGGCGGACCGGGTGGTCCCTGTCCGGGTCCCCCCTGTGCGCTGCGCACCAGCACCTGGATCTCAACGCCACGGACGGGTCCGTCTACCGCCACCGGCGACTCGGTTTGGCCCATTCCACCGCTGCCCGAGGCGGCATGGTAGCCCTCCTTCTGTGCGCCAGTGCCGTCGTCCAGGGCACCGAAGATGAGCACTTCGCCGCCTCTGGGCACTTGGATCTCAAAGTCCTGGGTGCGCTCGCCGTTTGGCGCTAGACGCAGCTCCGTGATGGGAGACATTCCAGGGGGCAACATGCCCCCACGCTGGTCCTGAGCGTCAAAGACGGAGATGTAGAGCGCACGGCCGACAAAGGGCTCGTCACGACGCAGGGTGCCGGAGACGGAGACCAACTCCAAGGCCTCCACAGGGTCTGGGGTGTGCCCGGTGTCTCCCTTGGCGCACCGAACCCCAACCGCTGAACCCAAGACCAGGTCGTGAAAGCGGTTGGAGACGCGCATGTTGGAGGAGAAGGTGTTCCACCCCCCGCCGCGCATCACGTGGTTCTCGCCGGCGCTGGGTCCGCTGGGGTCCCGTCTCGCAGACGCAGTGTAGACCCGAGGATGGTAGGCATCAGCCACCCACTCCCAGACGTTTCCGGAGAGGTTCAAGTGGCCGTAGGGCCCTGCCCCGCCTTGATCCACCGGAGTGCTGTCGCTCAAGCAGAGCTTCGGCGCACCTGCTCCCAGGGTGGCGTGGTTGGCCAGCGTGCAGCCCGGTGAGGCCTCTCCCCAAGGGTAGGGCCGTAGGTCCTGGGCATCACACCTCTGCGGATCCGAGCCCAGCTCACAGCCGCCCCGCGCGGCCTTCTCCCACTCCGCCTCTGTGGGCAGACGCATCTCTCTGGCCTGGCAAAAGGTCTGCGCCTCCTCCCAGGTCAAGCCTTCGGCTGGATGCTCTCCCCGGCCAGATTCAACCCCTCCCTCAAATCCTCGAGCGTCCGGGCCGGCCGGCGTCCAAGTTGGGCCCATTACCTCCCGCACCAAGGTCGTGCTGGCCTCGAAGGTGTCCAAGCAGAAGGACGAGACGTAGACCGCGTGCACGGGGGCCTCGTCTGCGCCGGCCTGCTGACTGGATGACCCCATCAAGAAGTTGCCCGCGGGCACCAGACTCTGGCCTGGACCACAAGCGTGCTCCCCTCCCCCCTCAACAGGGAGCGCGAGTTCAGGGCGCCAGCTGCTGGCCAGAGACTCCGCAGCAAAGGTCGGGCCCCTTTGGGGACCAGAGCTGGGAGGCGGCTGGCTTGGCCGCATGGGCTGGGTACCCGCTTGACCTGAGCCGCTGTTTTGGGGCACAGGTGCAGCGCCCGGCAAGGCGGCTGGAGGGGGATCCGAGCAAGCAAGGGAGCCCAACAAGCCCAACAGCAAGCCTGCACTCACTCCGGCGCGGGGGGAGGCTCCCCACCCTTGAGGTTCTCTGGAACGACCACCGCTTCCGTCAGGGTGTTCTCGGGAGGCGGCCCCATCGGGAGCTGGGACATCCACGTGGCTTGCTGACCCGCGGTGATGTTGAGGCTCAGATCCGACCCGTTCAGGCTCAAGGCCTGCTCAGCACCCGAGAAGCTCGAGTTGGGCAACTCCCCTTCTACGACCAGTGCGTAGAACTTGCCCGGCAGCGCGGCCGGTGCTGCGATCTCCAGGCTCTTCCGGCCCTTGAGTGGCTCAATGTGCACGACGCGTGGACGCACCATTCCAAAGTCCCCCTTGACCAGCTCGATGAACTGAAGCTCGGCCGTCTCCCCGAAGCCGTCCACCGTCACAGCGATGGTCACGGAGGCATCCCCCGCCTCGAACTGTGCCTTGGCAGGCTCCCCAGGCGCGAGACCGGGTGCAGCATTCTCCTGCTCAGGCATCTCTGGAGCGATCTTGCCCGGTGCGTTTGGAGAGAGGTGCAGCTCCCCTGGGAGGCGCTCGGGCGCGGCGTTTGCGGTCCCTTCTGCACCCGGGCTCGCAGCGGGTCCGGCCGATGGCCCAGCCTGGGCCTCGGTCTGCGGTCCAGTGGGTGGTGCGACCGGGGCCGGCTCAGGGTCCGAGCAAGCAACCAGCGCAAGCACGGCGAGGGACGGAAGGACAAGGAGAGGAAGGCGCATGGCGTGGAACTCGGTCAGTTGAGAGGCTGTTTTATCACGCGGCTTGGTTCAGGCCCCAGCAACAGATCCTCAAGCGCGGCCGCTTGGCGAGAGAAGGCCAGCCATGGAGCCAAGAAACCCAGCCGGGCGCCAGCCGGGGACCCAGCCGGGACCCCAGAGCAACAACAGGAGCCCCGAGGGACTCCTGTTGGATTGCGGGCCCCGTTTGGGGAACGCTTTAGAGCAGACCCTGAACGGTCTTGCCCATCTCAGCGGGGCTGCGAGACAGGTGGAAACCCGCCTCTTCCATGGCTGCGTACTTGGCCTCGGCCGTGCCCGAACCACCGGAGATGATGGCGCCAGCGTGACCCATGCGGCGACCCGGAGGTGCCGTAGCGCCTGCGATGAAGCCAACCACAGGCTTGTTCATGTTGTCCTTGGCCCAAGCGGCGGCCTCTTCCTCGGCGCTTCCGCCGATCTCGCCGATCATCACAACGATGTCGGTGTCGGGGTCGTCGTTGAAGAGCTTCATCGCGTCGATGTGACGGGTACCGATGATGGGGTCACCACCGATGCCGATGCAGCTGGACTGGCCCAGACCCAAAGCGGTGAGCTGGCCCACAGCCTCGTAGGTCAGGGTGCCGGAGCGGCTGACCACGCCGATGCGACCGGGGGTGTGGATGTGACCGGGCATGATGCCGATCTTGCACTGGCCGGGGGTGATGATGCCGGGGCAGTTGGGACCAATCATGCGGGCGCCGGAGGCGTCCAGGTAGGCCTTGACCGCGATCATGTCGCGAACAGGGATTCCCTCGGTGATTGGAATGACCAGCTCGATGCCAGCATCGATCGCTTCCAGGATGGCGTCGGCAGCGAAGGGAGGGGGCACGAAGATGACCGAGGCGTTGGCGCCGGTCTCCTTCACTGCTTCCTTCACGCTGTTGAAGATCGGCACCTTGGAGTTGAAGACCTGACCACCCTTTCCGGGGGTCACGCCTGCCACCAAGTTGGTGCCGTAAGCCATCATCTGGGTGCAGTGGTAGCTACCGGCAGAACCGGTGATTCCCTGGCAGAGCAGACGGGTGTCAGAGTTGACGAGAATGGACATTTCAGGCCCCCTTCGCAGCGTTGACAGCGTTCACAATCTTCTGAGCACCGTCCGCCATGGAGTCAGCGGAGATGACAGCCAAGTCGGAGTCGTTGAGGAGCTTCTTGCCTTCCTCGACGTTGGTACCGGCCAAGCGCACGACCAGTGGAACCGTCAGGCCCACTTCCTTCACCGCGGCCAAGCAGCCAGCAGCGATGACATCGCACTTCATGATGCCGCCGAAGATGTTGACGAAGATGCCTTCGACAGCCGGGTCAGCGGTGATGATCTTGAAGGCCGCGGTGACCTTCTCCTCGGTGGCTCCGCCGCCAACATCGAGGAAGTTTGCAGGCTCAGAGCCGTAGAACTTGATGATGTCCATGGTGGCCATGGCCAAGCCTGCCCCGTTCACCATGCAGCCGATGTTTCCATCGAGCTTCACGAAGCTCAGGTCGTACTTGCCAGCCTCGATCTCGGAGGGCTCCTCCTCGTCGAAGTCGCGCATCTCCAAGTTCGCCTTGTGGCGGTACATGGCGTTCTCGTCGAAGGACATCTTGCAGTCCAGAGCGACGACTTCGCCAGCGCCGGTGACAACCATGGGGTTGATCTCAGCCATCGCGCAGTCTTCGGCCATGAAGGCCGTGTAGAGCTTCAGGATGAACTTGACGGCGCTCTTGTAGGCGGCGCCGGTGAGTCCCAGGCCAAAGGCCAGCTCACGGGCCTGCCATGCACCCAAACCGGTGATGGGGTCGGCGTGTACCTTGAGGATGAGCTCAGGGTTGTGCTCAGCGACCTCCTCGATCTCGGTCCCGCCTTCGACGCTGGCCATCACGACGACCTTGCCCACGTCGCGGTCGAGCAGCACACCCAGGTAAAGCTCACGAGCGATGTCGCAGCCGGCCTCGATGTAAACGGTGTTGACCTTGGAGCCTTCGGCGCCGGTCTGCTTGGTCACCAGGGTCTTGCCCAGCATGTCGCCAGCAGCTTCTGCAGCGGCAGCGGCACCCTTGACCACGCGAACGCCACCCTTGCCGGGGACTTCTTCGGCGCCGGCCAGAACGGCCTGGATGTCAGCGTCGCTCACGTCACCCAAGAATCGGCCCTTGCCGCGTCCACCGGCGTGAACCTGGGACTTGACGACAACAACGGGACCACCGAGCTTCTCAGCTGCGGTAGCGGCTTCTTCCGCGGTGGTGACCACGTGTCCTTGAAGCACAGCCACCCCGTGGCGTGCCAGGATCTGCTTGGCCTGGTACTCGTGGATCTTCATGTGTGACCCTCTCAGTTCGATCAGATTTGCGGCGCGTCCCAACAGGAGACGCGCGCGAGCCCGCAAGAAGTAGCACGGCGATCGGCCCTAGGCCTGAGCCTCACTCAGAGAAGACAAGGGGGTAGCCAAAGGTCTCGCCATCCGGCAGGTCGTGCGCCGGGAACTCCGCGTACTTCAAGCGCTCCTCGATGCAGCCCAAGAGTCCGGATTCCAAGCCGCCATCGTCCACTATGCGCACCGCGCTCACCCGCCCATCACAGCCGGCGGTGATCTCCAGCTCGGCCCGTCCAACCGGCCATTGGCCGCTCACACAGACGCTCAGGCCGGGCAAGGCCTTGTCCATCCCAGCCTTGACCTGCTCGTGGCTCAAGCCCCGGGAGGAGGAGAAGCCGGCCTCTGTGCCCTGGGCATCGGCGTCCGTGGGCCCAGCCAAGCACTCCTTTGCAGCAGGCAGGACCAATCCCGGCGCAGTCGAGGTCACCGTACTGGCCTTGACGGCGCCCCCCTTGCTGCGCTTTTTCCGCGGCTTGCTGGACTGAGCCACCGCAACGGGCTCCTCTTGGGACGCTCGCTCTGGGACAGCCTCCCTCCCCTTCCCCACCACCAAGACCTGACCCACGTCGATCCGGTCGTCCTCCAGCCCGTTCCATTCCTGGAGCTGCTCCACGCTGACCCCGTGGGTCTTGGCCAACTTTCCCAGGGTGTCGCCGCGCACGACGGTGTGCTCGATGGGCGCTGGGGTGCAGGAGAGCCAAGCCAAGAGAAACAAGAGCATGGACACAGGTTAGCTTGATGCCATGCTTCGTCCCCGCCAGATCCGAGACGCCGTTCGCGCACTGGAAGAGGCAAACAGCTACGCCCAGTGGCTGCAGGCCGCCCACGACTACGACGCCGTCACCGGCGGAGATGCCTGGAGGGACGCCGATCCCGAGGACTCGGTGCAGGCGGTGGCCATGCGCCAGAGCGCCGCGCGCTTGGCCCAGCTCAGGACCTCGGGGGACGCGGACGGCTTGGTGGAAGCCCTGACGGAGGCGGTGTTCCGTCATCTGGGGGAGATCCGAGCGGACGAACACTACAGCGGGGCCCTGGCAGGCCCAAGGCGCCTACTGGTCGACCTTCAAGACGAGATCGAGGCCAGCCTGCTCCACTTGGCCCGCAACCCGCCAGCCCACATTCCTCGGGCTGGTGTCCTGGCGCGCTTCCGTCGCAGCCAGCGGGTCTTCGGCCGCAGCGCGCTCCTGCTCAGCGGCGGCGCCACCTGGGGTTTCCATCACCTGGGCGTGGTCAAGGCCCTCTTCGAGCAGGATCTGCTGCCCCACATCATCTCCGGCGCCAGCACGGGTGCGATGATCGCTGCGGGCGCGTGCTCTCGCACCGACGAGGAGCTCAAGCAGATGTACGCCGACACCGGGGACATGCGCCTGGACGGCTTGCTCCCCGTGGGTCTGCGGCGGGCATGGCGCTCCGGCGCATGGCTGGATCCCGAGCGTCTGCACGCGGTGCTCAAGCACAACTGCGGCAACTGGACCTTCGCCGAGGCCCAAGCCCGCTCCGGCCGCATCCTGAACATCTCGGTCTCCCCCGCCCGCACCCGCCAGCGGGCCCGGCTGCTCAACGCCTTGACCAGCCCCCAGGTGACCATCGCCTCCGCGGCCCTGGCCAGCTCCGCGCTGCCCGCGCTCTTTCCACCCGTTCAGCTACAAGCCCGGGCACCGGGTGGCGAGATCCGCCCCTACATGGACGGGGAACTCTGGGTAGACGGCAGCTTCCATGGGGATCTTCCAAAGAACCGCTTGGCCCGCCTGCACAACGTCAACCACTTCATCGTCAGTCAGGCCAATCCCCACGCCATGCCCCTGGTTCGGCACCACGGCCAACGGGGAATCGGGCCGACCTTGGCCGGCTTGGTGGGCAGCACCGCACGCACCCAGGCGGCCCACGCTGCGGACCTGGCCAGACGGGCCTCGAAGAAGGGCACCGCCTCCCAGCTTGCTGACCGCGCCCACGGTTTGGTGAGCCAGGACTACCGCGGGGACATCAACATCCATCCCCCCTTCTCCTGGTCTCTCTACAAGAAGGTGGTCGCCAACCCCTCCCGAGAAGACTTGGCCCACTTCATCGCCCAGGGGGAGCGCGCCGTCTGGCCGCTGGTCCCCAAGATCGCGCAGCAGACCCGATTGGGCCGCACCTTCGCGGCATGCATCCGGATTTTGGAGTCCACATGATCTGGCTGCTCTTGGCTTGCGCCAAAGACGTCGAAGAGACCGCTCAGCCCATCACCGACTACAGCCAGGCGGGGCCCTACCAGCCCGCCCAGCGTCGCATCACCCTGGATGGCGAGCGGCCCCTGACGGTCGAGATCTGGTACCCCAGCGAAGAGGCGGCCTCTGGCGGTCCGGTCGCCGAGGTCTTCCTCAGCGACCCGGAGCGCATCGTCGCGTACCAGAGCGCGATGCAGGGCAGCTGTGCCACAGAGCAGACCCAAGCCGGTTGGGAGCTGCAGCCCCTGACCACAGAGCAGCCCCTGCTGGTCTTCTCTCACTGCCACGAGTGCCTGCGCTTCTCCTCCTTCAGCGTCGCCGAACACCTGGCCACCTGGGGATTCGTCGTGGCCGCCGCAGATCACGTCGGCAACAGCTTCTGGGAAAAGGACACCGAGCAGGCCTTGGGTCTGAACACGGACACCCTGGCGCTACGACTCTCCGACCAAGAGCGCGTCTTGGACGCCCTGCTCTCCCAGGACGCCGTCCCGGTGGACCCCGAGCGCCTCGCCGCCTTCGGACACAGCTTCGGCAGCGTCACCTCTGGCCTGCTCGCCCAAGAGGACCTCCGCATCCAAGGCGCCCTGGGTTTGGCCGCGCCGATGGAGAACCCACTGCTCCCGGGGGTCGAGACCTCCACCCTCGACAAGCCCCTGGCCATCCTGCTCGCAGTCGAGGACAACTCGATCACGGCCCTGGGAAACCAGCTCATCGTCAGCAACCTGGAGGATGCGCCCAACACCACCTACCGCCTGGATGTGGCGGACGCTGGGCACTGGTCGGTGAGCGACATCGCCGGGATCCACCCGGACGTTCAGGCAGGCTGCGGAAGCGACGAGCGCATGACCGACGGTGCCGACTTTGAGTACCTGGACCCGGCTGTGGGCTCGGCGATCGCCGGCCACTTCACTGCAGCCTTTGTGGCCGAGCTGCTGCTGGATGATGCCGGCGCGGTCTCGGCCCAGGACTTTGATGGGGCGCTCGTGGAGTGACGTTTCCGCGGGCTTGAGCGCTCACGGAGACCACTTGTGACAACTCCCGACGCATCTCTGGGCGCCTCGCGGCTTCAATAGATGCAGACTCGAAAGGAGCCCCTCCATGAAGCGCAAACTGCCCCTCGTGATCGCCGCCTTGCTGGTGTTCGTCGGCCTGCTCGCCGTGCAGCTCAACCCCGGCGCCCATGCCGCAGCCGCGGCCGCCGACGCAGATCCAGGCGTGGGGGAACACCTGGTCGGTGTGGATGTCGACGCCGTCGACTGGAAAGCCAAAGACAACACCTACTGGGAAGCCGCCCTGACCCCGGCCCAGTACCAAGTCTGCCGCAAGGCCGGGACCGAGCGCCCCTTCACCGGCGCCACCTTGAACAACAAGAAGGACGGGGTCTTTGCCTGCAGCAGCTGCGGTCAGCCCCTCTTTCCCGCCGAGACGAAGTTTGAGTCCGGCACCGGCTGGCCCAGCTTCTACGCGCCAGTCTCCGAGGAGTCGGTGACCATCAACGCCGACGTGAGCATGGGCATGCTGCGAGAGGAAGTGGTCTGCTCCCGCTGCGATGCGCACCTGGGCCACGTCTTCAACGATGGTCCCAAGCCCACCGGCAAGCGCTACTGCATCAACTCGGTGTGCCTGCTGCGCCAGGACGCACCTGCCGCCGACGCCAAGCCCCAGGCGAGCCCTTCAGCTGGCCACTCACAAGACGACGGACACGGTCACTGAGCGCTGGCCCTTAGGGCTGGACAAGGTGACCTCGTCGCCGGACTCCAGCTCTGAGAGGGCCTTTCCCAGAGGAGAGGCCGGAGAGATCACCTTGATTCTCTGACCGGAGAGCGCCGCTCCACTCCCCCCTACCGGGGCCATGAACAGCCAATCGGCGCTCCCTTCAAGCTGGAAGAGGGCGCCGACTTGGATCTCGGTGCAGGGCCGCGCTTGCAGCTGCTCGAACCAGGACGTGAGCTGACGCAGCGAGGCGACGCGCACCGCTTGCCCCCTGGCCAAGTACGAGGCCTCGATGGCGCGGGTGTCGTACTTGCCTTCCTGCTTGGTCTCCGCGTTGGTCGTCTCGTCCCGCGCGGCGGCTGAGGCCTGCTCGATGGCGGCCAGCTCTTGGCGACAAGCCTGTTTCAGTGCATCAATGGCCTGCGCTTTTTGCATGACAGCGGCCTATCTCGTAGCAGCCCTTTCGGCCCAGAGGTCCCAATGCCCTTGATCTTGAGCTTCCTCCTGGCCAGCGCGCCCACCTCCCAGGTCCTGGCCGACGGCAGCGTTCAGGCCAGCATTCATGTGGATCTGGCTCCGGAGCTGGTGTGGCCACAGATGGACTCCCCCAGCAAGATCGCGGCGCTCTCCCAGGCCGGCGGCATCGAGAGCGAGGTGAAGGAGGGCGAGTGCTGGCTGCTACACCGGAAGATGGACCTGGTCGTCTACACCATCGACTGGCACACCAAGGCCTGTCCCACCACCTCCGGCTTGATGGAGACACTGGTGGAAGGCGAGGGCATGAAGTCCTACCAGAGCCTCTGGCAGGTGTTGCCCGATGGAGAAGGCAGCCTGATCCAGATCCAGTCCAAGACCTTGACCTCACTGCCGGCGCCCCCAGGCATGGTGCAGAAGGCCGCCATCAAGGAGAGCGAGGCTGGTCTGCGGAACATCAAGGCGGCTTTGGAGGCCAATTAGCGATCCGCACTTCACAGGGTCCCCTTCCGGGTACACACTGAAGACACGCATGGAGCTGTGATGTTCGCTTGGCTCACCCTGGCACTGGGAAGCATCCCCACGAGCACCATCTTGAGCGATGGAACCGTCTCCTCCTCGATCTACATTCAGGCGGACCCCGAAGACATCCGAGCCCGCTTGGACAGCCCACGGACCCTGGCCAGCTTGGCGGCTCAGGGCGACCTGGAGTCACAGGTCTCCACGACCCAAGACAGCGAGGGCCGCGCCTGTTGGCTGCTCACACGGCGACGCGCCGGAGCCATGTACCAAGTGGCCTACCGCTCCCACGCCTGCTTGACGGACGACGGCATGGTCGAGACCTTGGTCGACAGCGAGGATCTGAGCGAACAGAGCACCCGCTGGCAGATCCTGCCCCAGGGAACAGGCAGCTTGGTCGTCCTGCAAGTGCGTACCGAGACACGCTTGCCCGTCCCAGGCAGCTTGGTCCGGAACGCCGCGATTCGAGAGGGCCAGGCCAGCTTGCTCCGCCTCCAGGACGTGTTTGAGGGCTCAAGCGACTAGAAGAGTCGCCGCGGACTCCTTGACCCTGCGCGACGCCAGCGGAGGACAGGGGGCCACGACCCGGCGCATGTTCTGACTCCAGGCCATTGACGCACTCAAGCTCACTGACCCCAAAGAGCACTGAGCACTGCCCCGCCTACTCCTCTTCCGAGGTGTCCTCGTAGAGGGTGGGCGACTTCTTCAGCAGTCCCAATCCAGGGCCTCCCATCAATAGGCCGAAGAGGGCATCCTGAGAGTGCTGCTTCCGCTTGGCACGCTCCTCTTGAGTCATCGGCCGCACAGAGGGGCGCAGACCGTTCAGGAGCTCGTACTGAGCCATGGTCAACCTGAAAGGGCCACCATCGACGTACCATTTTGTGTTGTCGCGGGTCCCGTCCCCCGGAATGCCGTAGCGACTGCGGACCTGTACACCGCAAGATTGCTCGCACCTTGGACAGCGGACAATCTCCACGATGCGCATGGCGTGACTTGAGTCGGTGAGCGGCAGCCTGGTGACGGCGTGCAGGTCCATGTCTCGAATCAGCTCGAAGAGTCCCGCTGACGGCTCTGGTGCGAGGCGAGCGACCATCACGAAGCGAAGCTCCAATCCATGGGTCGGACACCGAAGAACCTCGGTCGCGCGACGAATGAAGAGCACGGCCACAACGGGCACAGCACAGCAGATCAAGCCGTAGATCAGCAAACTTGGCAGCTCTGGGACGACAGTGCTGCCCAGGACCCGAGGCCGGAAGAAGAGGTCGAACCACCGGGCGGGATGAAGCGCTTCCTGCCAAGTCACCTCGAAGTTGTTCCAGGTGGCCGATGAACTCCAAGTAGCCATCCAGAGCAGCGAACTGATGACGCTGATCCCCGCCCAAGCGCCCTTGTGATTGCTACGTGACCACGTCACCGCAAAGTGATGCGCCGCCACCAAACAGCCGCCGAAGACGAAGAGGCAAGTCAGGTCCCCGTACAAACCGACTTCAGAGGGCACCTGCCCCCAAAGAAGGCCCAAGCCAACGGCAAAGAGCAAGCAGAAGCCTGCGGCTGGCAAAATGCGCCAGCCGAAGACTTCCTGATGCTCAAGCAGGCCCAGCGGAACTGGGCCTACATCCAAGCTCGCTGACTCAGGCACAAGCCCCCCCCGGGGCTCCTCCAGCTATGCGGAGAAGCCGTCGATGATCCCATTGAAGGTGGCGCTTGGCCGCATGGCCGCCGCTGCCTTGGAGGGATCTGGGTGGTAGTAGCCACCGATGTCCATGGCCACACCCTGCACGGCGTTCAGCTCGGAGACGATGGCCTCCTCCTTGGCGGCCAGCTCGGCGGCCAGAGGAGCAAACTGCTCCGCCAAGCCAGCGTCCTTGTCCTGCGCGACCAGGGCTTGCGCCCAGTACATGGCCACGTAGAAGTGGGTTCCGCGGTTGTCCCGCTCGTTCACCTTGCGAGAAGGCGACTTGTTGTTGAGCAGATACTGGGTGGTCGCCTCATCCAGGGCATCGCCCATGATGGCGGCCTTGGGGTGGTCAAAGACCCCAGCCAGATGCTCCAGGGAGACACCCAGGGCCAAGAACTCTCCGAGGGAGTCCCACCGCAGGTGGTTCTCTTTCTCGAACTGCTGCACGTGCTTGGGAGCAGAGCCACCCGCGCCGGTCTCAAACAGCCCGCCGCCCTTCATCAGGGGAACGATGGACAGCATCTTGGCGCTGGTTCCCAGCTCCAAGATCGGGAAGAGGTCGGTCAGGTAGTCACGCAGAACGTTGCCGGTCACCGAGACGGTGTCCTGGCCCTTCTTGACGCGCTCCAGAGTGAACTCCGTCGCCTTGGCTGGGGAGAGGATCTGGATGTCCAGCCCACTGGTGTCGTGGTCCTTGAGGTAGCGCTCTACCTTCTGGATGATCTGTGCATCGTGTGCGCGGTTCCAGTCCAGCCAGAAGATGGCCGGAACACCGGTTGCGCGGGCGCGGGAGACGGCCAGCTTGACCCAGTCCTGGACGGGGGCGTCCTTGGTCTGGCAAGCACGCCAGATGTCGCCAGCCTTGACCTCGTGGGAGATCAGGACCGTGCCAGAGCTGTCCACGACCTGCATGGTGCCGTCGGCCGAGACCTCGAAGGTCTTGTCGTGGGAGCCGTACTCTTCGGCCTTCTTGGCCATCAAGCCAACGTTGGATACGCTGCCCATGGTGGTGGGGTCAAAGGCACCGTGCTTCTTACAGAAGTCGATGACCACCTGGTACACATCCGCGTAGGAGCTGTCCGGGATCACCGCCTTGGTGTCCTGGGTCTTGCCCTCGGCGTTCCACATGCAGCCGCTGGTGCGAATCATCGCCGGCATGGACGCATCGATGATCACATCGCTGGGCACGTGCAGGTTGGTGATTCCGCGGTCCGAGTCGACCATCGCCAGCGCAGGACCAGCGTCGATGTTCTTGCGGATGGCGGCACCGATGGCCTCCATCTGGTCGGCGCTCAGAGAGTCCAGCTTGGCGATCAGGTCACCAAAGCCGTTGTTGACGTTCACGCCAAGGGCATCGAAGACGTCCCCGTACTCCGCAAAGAGGTCGGCGAAGAACACGCGAACAGCGTGACCGAAGATGATGGGGTCGGAGACCTTCATCATCGTGGCCTTCATGTGCAGCGAGAACAGAACGCCGCTCTTGCGCGCATCTTCGACCTGCTCAGCCAAGAAGCTCAGCAGAGCCTGCTTGGACATCTTGGTACCGTCGATGATCTCACCGGCGATCAAGTCAACGGACTTGAGCGTGGTGGTGACCTTGCCCGCCGCATCGACGTGTTGAATCTCGACCGTGGTCGCAGCGTCCACGGTGACCGAGAGCTCGTTGGAGCGGAAGTCACCGGAGCTCATCGTGGCCACATGGGTCTTGGAGTCGGAGCTCCATGCGCCCATGCTGTGCGGGTTGTTGCGGGCGTACTGCTTGACGGCCTTGGGAGCCCGTCGATCAGAGTTGCCTTCGCGCAGCACGGGGTTCACCGCGCTGCCCTTGCACTTGTTGTAGCGCGCCTGGATGGCCTTCTCAGCGTCATCCTTGGGCTCAGCCGGGTAATCCGGGACCGCAAAACCGTGGTCCTGGAGTTCCGTGATCGCTGCAACCAACTGGGGCACCGAGGCCGAGATGTTCGGCAGCTTGATGATGTTGGTGGTGGCGCTCTGGGTCAGGGCGCCGAGCTCGGCCAAGTGGTCCGCGACCTTCTGGTCTGCAGGCAAGGTGTCGGCAAAAGCAGACAAAATGCGAGCGGCCAGTGAGATGTCGCGGGTCTCAACCTTGACCCCGGTCGCGCCAACAAAGGCTTGAACGACGGGCAAGAAGGAGTAGGTCGCCAGCGCAGGCGCTTCGTCCGTCTGCGTGTACAAAATAGTCGGGGTCATGATCTACCTCAGTCCCGGTTCGGCTGGTTCTCGGTGATGTACTTGCAGCGGTAGATCGCTACGCCCTTTCCGTTGCGGAAGTTCACCCGCTCATCAACGATCTGGGCGACGATTCCGGAGCAACGGCTCAAGCCGAAGAGCACCGTGTAGTAGTCGCTGTTGGCCAAGCCCACAGCCTGCAGCAGGGTGCCGCTGATGGCGTCGACGTTGGGGTATGGGTTGGAGACCTTGGGGTTCTCCTTGAGCACCTTCACAGCCCGCTCGCGCATGGCGATGGCGGTCTTGTAGAGGGGGTCATCGCCGCAGATCTCCTCACCCAGCTTGTACTGGATGGTGGCCCGCGGGTCCTCGGAGCGCAGCACAGCGTGGCCGAATCCGAAGATCAGGCGCTTGTTGGCGAGCTCGTTGCGGACAAAGGCCTCGACCTCGTCCTTGTTGTTGGTGCCCACCTTGCGGAGGAAGTTGAGGCAGTCCTGGTTGGCACGACCGTGACGGGGTCCGTAGAGCCCAGCCATCGATGCACCCAGGGATGCGTACATGTCTGCCAAGCCCGAGGCCACCGACTTGCCGGTGAAGGTGCTCAGGTTTCCGCCGCCGTGGTCCAAGTGCAGCACGTAGAAGACGCGGAGCAGCTTGGTCAGCTTCTCGGGGTCTGCATCGGGCACGCCCAGCATGTTGACGAAGTTCTCGATCAGGCCAAGCTCAGGCTGCGAGGCGATGGGTGCGCCCCAGCCCTCACGCAGGCGGAAGATGGCGGCCACGAGGGTCGGCAGCTTGGCGATGACGTTCATGCCATCTTCCAAGTAGTCGTTGTTCGCGCTCTTGCCGGTCATTCCCAAGAGGTTCAGGCCCACGATGAGCCACTCCATGGGGTGGCCTTCCTTGGGGAGCTGAGCCAGGGTGTTCAGCACGGCTGGGCTGACCTGGGCGCGTGAGACCAGCTCGGCCTTGAAGGCCACGAGCTGCTCGTCGGTGGGGAGTTCCTTGTTCAGAAGCAGGTACACCGCGGCTTCGGGATCTACGTTCCAAACTTTGGAGACAGGGTAGCCGACATAGTGCAGCCCCTTGTCTGGGCTCACGAAAGAGGTCCGCACCGTGCCCACGGGGAATCCGCGAAGGCCCGTGTTGAGATGTGCCTGGGTGATCTCGAAGAGAACTTCGTTGCTGTCCGACATGCTGCGACCTCGCTGCTTCAATGGGGCGAAATGGGCCAAGGGTGTATGGCAACCCAGAGAGCGTGTCAAGCGCGTCCCAAGGGCCTCTCTTTGGCCATGGCAGCCGCTTGGTTGCACCGACGGTGGTAGGCTGGGCGTCGCTCCAAGGACGCACAGTTGAAGCTCGTTCATTCCGCCTCCCTGACCGACGTAGGCGTACACCGGCAGGCAAACCAAGATGCCTGCATCGTCCTGCCTGATCTGGGTCTGCTCGCCGTCGCCGACGGAATGGGTGGCCTTGAGAAGGGCGAGGTCGCCAGCGGGGCAGCCATCGCCTTGATCCGCGATGCCAAGCGGGCTCTCGCAGAAATCATCACCCAAGTAGACGCCGACCCATCGGTGCGAAACCGCCTGGCCCTGGGCGGCGCGATGGAGCAGGTGGCCGAGCTTGGCTCCTCCCGTGTTCAGCAGCTCACCCAAGGTGCGAACAGCGGAACCACTCTGGTCTTGGGCATCGTCGCTGGAGGCCATCTACTGGTCGTCAACGTCGGTGACAGCCGGGCCTACATCTTGCGCCAAGGCAAGATGCGCATGCTCACCGACGATCACACCGTCGCCGCTGCGCAGCTGCGTTCCGGCATGATGAGTCCAGAGGAATACGAGACCTCCCCCTACCAGCACATGCTCTACCAAGCCCTGGGCATCCGGAGTGAGCTGGACCCAGACCTCTTCGACGAGCCACTGGCCCATGGTGACATTGTCCTGCTCTGCTCGGATGGCCTGACCGGGCCCATCACGGACGAGGAGATTGGCGCGCTGATCTTGGAGCACGAAGACTTGGACGTGGCCGCGCAGAAGCTCGTGGACAAAGCCAACGAGCGCGGCGGACCCGACAACATCACGGTGACCTTGACCCGGATCGAGGATCCAACCCTGCCTTCGGCCACTGAGCTGGAAGAGGACCGGCAGCGCTTGGCCGACGGCCGACTCTCGCTTCCTTTGACCGGCTACGACCTGCGCGTTCTGCGCCACTACTTGGACTACCGCGCGCTCTCTCGAGGAGAAGAGGTGGATCTGGGTGAAGGGCTCCAGCTCGTCCTACGCGGTGCCATCGCGGAAGAGGGCGTGATGCGTGGTCCAGGCGAGGTCGCTGGAATCGCGGCCTGGATTCGTGGCGGCGACCCCGAGCTGGCCATCGCTGAGCTGGACGGTGCGGCTCTGGTGCTGGACTACGAGGCGCTGCGCGAGCTCGAACGCCGCCGCCCCAAGACGGCCGCGCGCTTCTTCAGGGGACTGCTCGGCGCCGCCTATGCAGGTGGCGGCTCGACCCCACGCTGAGGCGGCTCAATCGGCGTAGTCCGGCATCACGTGACTGCGCCGGTGCTCAAAGATCAAGCTGGTCTCCACGCCGCGGACCTCCTCGCGTGCGTTGACCGCCATGACCTGCTCACGCAGCTGCTCGGTGTCCCCCGCGACGATGTGGAGGGCGTAGTCCTGCCTTCCAGCTAGGTGGTAGACGTCCAAGACCCAGGGCGCCATGCAGATCTGCTCCGCGAAGCCCTCCCCCATCTCCGAGCCTTTGTGAACACGCACAAAGACCATGGCCTGGATCTGTAGACCAAAGGCGCGGTGGTCCACGTCGGCGTGGACGCCGCGCAGCACCCCCTGTTTGCGCAGTCTCGCGACACGCTCGTGCACCGTCGACGACGCCAAAGCCACTTTGGTGGCCAACTCCTTGAATGGCCGCCGAGCATCTTCCTGCAAGAGCCGCAAAAGGGCGCGGTCGATTCGGTCTAAGACTGGAAAACTCATGATATTCCGTAAACTATTCGGTAGAAGAGCCATTGGGCCGGATGTATCTTAGCAGAGCCGACGGGAGACCGGTCGAATGAACGAAGACAGCATGCCGCAAAGTTCCGCCACAACGCAGCTCATCGTGGGTTTGGCCCGCGCTCTGCATGAGTCGGGTGTGCCCTCCCACAGACTGGAGGACACCCTCGAGGCGGTCTGCCGCGCCTTGGGCGTGGACGTGGCTGTGTTTGCGACCCCCACATCGCTGATGCTGCAAGTGGACGGCCAAACCCACATGTTGCGCGTCAGCCCCAAGGAGAACAACCTCTCGCGCCTGGTCGCCGTCGACGCTCTGGGCGCTGCGCTCAGCCGAAACCGCCGCACCGTGGAGCAGGCTCTTCGCCGCCTAAAGCTCATTGAGAAGCAAAAGGAGGGACCCTACCCGGCTCCGGTGATGGGCATCGCGCTCGCGCTCAGCTCGGCGATGGCAGCCCTTCTCTTCGGGGGGCCCGCCATCGAGGCCCTCTTGGCTGGCTCACTCGCCGGCCTGCTCTCTCTGCTCAGCGGACGCATGGCCCGCAACCCGCACCACGCGCGCATCGCCCACCTGGTCTCTGGGACGCTCATCGCGCTCTTGGCAGGCCTGGCATCAGCCTTCTGGCCAATCTCACCCGAGCGCGTCGCGCTGGCCGCCCTGATCATCTCCGTCCCTGGGCTGACCCTCACCACCGCCATCGCTGAGCTCGCCAACGGGCATCTCTCGGCAGGCAGTGCACGCTTCGCTGGTGGCGCCCTGGTGCTCCTACAGCTGGGCCTGGGGTGCGCCCTCGGACTCAACATGGCGGGGGCACTCCTCGATCCCATGCTGGGGCCCGTCGCAGAGACGCCAACATGGCTTCGCTGGCCAGCTGTCCTTGCCGCTGGGGTGTCCTTCGCAGTGCTCTTCCAGGCCCGCAAGGCCGATCTCCTGTGGATCGTGATGGCCTCAATCATCGCCATCGAGGGCACAGGAATGGCCGTAGAACTCCTGGGCCCACGCGTCGGTCCTGGCATCGGCGCCTTTGTCTTGGCGGTGTTCTCCAACGCCCAGGCCCGAACCCGAGATCTACCTGCGAGCGTGACTCTGGTCCCTGGAGTTCTGCTCCTGGTGCCTGGAGCCATTGGCTTTCGCAGTATGCAGGCGCTCTCCCAGAGTCAGACGCTGGACGGCTTGAGCGCACTGGTGGAGATGATGGTCGTGGCTGCGGCTCTGGTTGGCGGGCTGTTGGCAGCAAACGCAGTGTTCCCGCCTCGGCGCCCACTCTAGGAATGTCCCGGTCAGGGCACGCCGGTCGAAAACCGGGTGAGCCCAGGCAAAGCCTCGCCCCGCGAAGGCACACCAGGCCCAGAGCACAAAACCCCCTGCCGAAGCAGAGGGTCTCATGTTCGAGAGCGAAGGCTTAGGCCAGGAAGGCCTTGACTGCCTCGACCTTGTCGACCTTCTCCCAAGAGAGACCGTCGCGGCCAAAATGGCCGTAGGCCGAAGTGTTCCGGTAGATCGGTGCCTTGAGGCCCAAGTGAGCAATCAGGTCAGCGGGCTTGGTTGGGAAGAGCTCACGAACACACTCGGCCAGCTTCTCATCGGAGACGGTGCCGGTGCCGTAGCTGTCCACCATCACCGAGACGGGCTCAGCGACGCCGATGGCGTAGGCCAACTGCACCAAGCAGCGGTCTGCAAAGCCCGAAGCCACGATGTTCTTGGCGGCGTAGCGGCCAAGGTAGGCAGCGGAGCGGTCCACCTTGGAGGGGTCCTTTCCGGAGAAAGCACCACCACCGTGCGCGCCATGGCCACCGTAGGTGTCGACGATGATCTTGCGACCGGTCAGGCCAGCGTCACCCATGGGGCCACCCACCACGAACCGACCCGTTGGGTTGACGTGGTAGACGGTGTCGGCGTCGAGCAGATCTGCAGGAATCACCTGAGGGACCAGGTCCTCGCGAACGTAGCGCTCGATCTCCGCGCTCTCGACGTCCGGGCTGTGTTGGGTGGAGACCACGATGGTGTGTACGCGGACGGGCTTGCCGTTCTTGTACTGGATGGTCACCTGAGACTTGGAGTCAGGACGCAGCCAATCGACGTTGGACTTGCGGTGCTCAGCCATCTTCTCCACCAAGCGGTGGGAGAAGTGGATGCTCATGGGCATGAGCTGCTCGGTCTCCGTGCAGGCGTAGCCGAACATCATGCCTTGGTCACCAGCACCCTGCTCGGCGTGCAGGCCGTCGTTCTCGTTGACGCCCTGCGCGATGTCGGGAGACTGCTGCTCCACGGCCACCATGATGGCGCAGGTGTTGCCGTCAAAGCCCTTGTCCGAGTGGTCGTAGCCAATCTCATTGACCACGCGACGGATGATTGGGGGGATGTCCACGGTGCCCTTGGAGGTGATCTCTCCGGCCACACACACGAAACCCGTCTTGACCATGGTCTCGCAAGCCACACGGCTGTGCGGATCCTGTGCGAGGAAGGCATCCAAGATCGCATCCGAGATCTGGTCGCACATCTTGTCGGGGTGGCCTTCGGAGACGGACTCGGAGGTGAACAGGAAGTTCTCAAGCGCCATAGGGCAGGTCCTCATTGCGCGATGTGGCCGCGCATCGTGGTGGTCGTGAATGTTCGGGATGTCGCCGTATTCGCTTAGGGCGATGTACGTCAATAGCTTGTTTACCCCGGAAGGTAACAGGGCCGCTGGTCCGCTGGTCTTGGCTATCAGTCGTCCTGACTTGCGCGACGATCCCGCAGGATTCCAAAGATTGCAAAAATAAGGGTCAAGGCGCCAACTGCCAGGAGCACCTGGACGCTCGCTTCGCCTTGCGCTGCCAAGTCCCCTGCCGTGGATGGGAACAGTGTGTCCATCATCGGGAACAGGATGACCCGGTCACTGCGGGTGCTGTTCAGGTAGTGCACCACTATGGCGGTCACAAAGAACACGGCTGGCGGGATGATTCGCAAGGCCCGATTGTACACCCAAGAGTCTCGGACGCAGGGCTGGCGGCCCTAGAATTGGTGCCTATCTTTGGGCCATGTTCAAGAACGACTTCCTGATGCAACGCATCGCCGAGCTGGCCTCGGGTGTGGCCAGAACCCTCGGCCTGAAGCACGCACAGCAGCAACAACAGGAAGACGGCGGCTTGGACCAAGCCTCGATGAGTCAGCTTGGCCTTCCCCTCAGCCTGCTGACCCTGCTCTCACAGCGGGATCTCCGGCTGCGCTGCACTTCTGGAGGCGAGGTAGACGCCTTCCGCGCGGCAACCGCAGGCGCACTGCTCTCCGCCGCCGCCGCCCAATACCCCGAACAGGCCGAGAGCCTTCAAGCGCGCTCTCTGGACCTGCTGCTCTTGGCCATGGAAGAGAATCAGGAGATGGACATTGCCCAGCTCAGAGCCCTGGCCATCCTCAACCTGGATGCCTTGGGTGAGGATGTCCCTCAGGAACTCAGCCTGAGGGCGCAAGCCTCTGGGCTGCACCCAAGTCCAGATGAGACCGGGCGCGCCTGAGAATCAGCGCTCGAGCGTGATGTAGCCAATCATGCCGATCTCGCCGTAGCGATCCATGTCGGCGTTGTCGAAGAACTCCAGCTCGATGTCGTCTCCATCGACCTCGCCTTCCAGCTCGCTGGAGTAGTCCTCGACGTAGTAGTCCCCGTCGATGGCCCAACTCTGGAAGTTGATCTCACCGGTGAGCTCTCCATCCTCGTCCACGGACCCTTCAATCTCGATCTCGAGGTCGTACTCGCCGCCCTGCTGCCCGTAGTAGATGCAGGTGTCTTCCATGGCGAAGTTGCCCTCGTCGTCCACTTCCAAGGTGATGTCCATCTCGCAGATGGTCCAGTCCCAGTCCGGCAGCGACCAGGTCAGCTCGCCATCGTATTCTCCGGCAGCGGGGTTGGGATCGGGCTCAGGCTCGCCCGTGTCGACCACGCCCGTATCTCCGGTGTCATCCCCCAGGACGACGGTGCCGCTCGAGGTGCAGGCCAAGGTCAACAGAATGGACATCAGAGTCATGGGTACCTCCATGCGGGCCGTCTATGGCCGCAAATCGCCCACAGTGTACCCCGCCCAAGGCCCGGTTGGGTCCAGCCCAAGTTAGGGAGTTGTCTCAAGGAGCAAGCGATGCGCATCGCCATGATTGGCCCAGACCTGGAAGCACAAGGTGGCATCGCTACTCTGGCCCGTACCTTCATCGAGGCCAAAGCGATGGAGGGGCTGGAGATTCGCTACTTCCCCACCGTCGGCGAGGGCAGCAAGCTGAAGAAAGTCGCCCAGATGGCCCGTGGCCAGAAGGACTTTCTGAAGGGGGTTCTGGGAGACTGGAAGCCGGACATCGTACACATCCACGTGGCCGATGGCGTGAGCTTCTACCGCAAGATGGTCTACTTCGAGCAAGCCCGCGCGATGGGTCTGCCGGTCATCCTGCACAACAACTTCGCCTTCCTGGAAGACCTGGTCGCCAAGTCACCTGTGCACGAGAGCTTGGTGCGTCGCGCCTACTCCGAGGCCACCCAAGTGCACGTGGTCAGCCACGACATGGCCCGCAACATCTCGGATTGGACCGACGGCGCCGCCAACATCAAGGTGCTCTTCAACCCGGTTCCAGCTGAGAGCATCCCCTACCCTGGCCCCCGCGGCGACAAGGAGTCTCCCATCGTGCTCTTCATGGGCCGCGTGGGTGAGCGCAAGGGCATCTTCGATCTGATTCGCGCCCTGCCCGAGGTCTCCGCACGCATCCCCAAGATGCGCCTGCGGGTAGGCGGCGACGGCGACATTGTCCGGCTCAATCAAGAGATCGCCACGAACAACCTGGAGCCTCACGTAGAGGTGCTGGGTTGGATTTCAGGACAAGACAAGCTGGACGCCTACACCACGGCCGATGTGTACTGCTTGCCCTCTTACGCAGAGGGGCTGCCCATCTCCGTGCTCGAGGCCATGGCGGCCGGACTGCCCGTGGTGAGCACGACGGCCGACGGCATCCCCGACGCGGTGATGCACGGCGAGACCGGCCTGCTCTTCGAGGCCGGAGACATCGGCGCGATGGCTGAGCATCTGGTGACCTTGCTGGCGAATCCGGGCCTGCGAGATGCCATGGGCACCGCTGGCAGAGAGCGTGTGCTCAAGGTCTTTGACGGAGAGATTCTGGCCAAGACCCTCCGTGGATACTGGGAAGAGGCGCTGCGCTAGGCCCGCTCTTTGTCGGTCTGCTCCTGCTCGGACTTCAGCCCGGCCGCGATGCGATTGGTGGCGATCTTCGCGGGCAAGACCGGCACGATCGCTGCGGTCAAGAGCACGCCGCAGAGGGCCGCAATCAAGACCAGGTCCTGGCCCCAGAGCACCACACACAGCGCGATGCTCACCACGATGCCGATCAGCGAAGAGCCCAGCATGAGTCGGCCCGCGATGCGGTTGGCGGGGTACCAGATGCGCTCATCAGAGAGGGTCAGCGGCGTGCGAAAGCCGTAGCCCTGGTTGGGCGCGACGTGGCCGCGCACCATCGGCAGCACCACCTTGATGATCAGCAGATAGCAGCCAAAGATCAGCGGCAAGAGAACGTACAACTCGGTCATGGTCCAAAATCCCGGTCCTTCTCAGCCCTGATAATGCGGAAACCCCGAAGGTCGATCGGAGAATCGTAGCGAAGCGCGCCGGCCTGCCGTGGGGCAAGGGAGACGACATCAACCTGGGCGGTCTTCGCTGTAGATGCGGCCCTTGGGCTCCAGATCAACAGCGAGCGCAGGGCCTCAGCCTCTCACCAAGATCCAAACCCCGCCGACCACCATCACCACAGCACTGGAGATGACCACGCCAGTGAGGGTGGTCGCGACGGAACCCACATCGGGCCAGGCGGAGAGCACCGGCACCAAAGAGGCCACCAGAGTGCCCAGGCTACTGAGGACCAGGAACCCGCCCCCAAGGCGGTTGACCCGGTACCAGACCTCTTCATCCCCCAGGGTGCGCTTCGAGCGGAAGCCGTAGAAGCGGTTCGGCGGCACCTTCTGAAGAATCAGGGGCAGGCTCAGGCCCGCTATCAGGAGGTAGCTGCCCACAATCGTGAGCAAGAGAACCCCTGCCCCCAGTGCGTCATCGGGCTGCGTAGGCACGGGGTGCTACTTCGAGCCCTTGCCCGGGAACTTGCCAGTGGCCTCGTAGTAGGCCTGCTTGGCCAGCATGCCCAAGAACTTGGAGTCTTCGACCAAGTAGCGCTTGTACATGCGCTTGGGCTCTTGCCAGAGACGGTAGGTCCACTCAATGCCAGCCTTGGCCATCCAGTCCGGGGCGCGGTCATACACGCCTGCAGCGATGTCGAAGCTGCCGCCGACACCCAACACAAAGCCCACCCCAGAGAGGGCCTTGCGGTTGCGGTCCACGAACTCCTCCTTCTTGGGAGAAGTGATGGCGATGAAGAGCAGCTGGGCGCCGCTCTCTTCGATCTGACGGGCGATCTCTGGCTCGTCTTCCTGCTTGTAGTAGCCGTGGTGGTGACCCACGATCTGCAGGCCTGGGTAGCGCTCTTGGTAGACCTCGCGCGCCTTCTCCAGAATCTCGGGCTTGGTGCCGAGCAGAAAGACCTTGTAGCCCTTCTTCTCGGAGACCGGAAGCAAGGCTTCGAAGAGGTCAATGCCTGCCACGCGCTCGGGCAGGTGCTTGCCGAAGAGCTTGCTGGCCCACACCACGGGGGTGCCGTCGGCGGTGACCAGGTCACAAGCAGCGACGATCTCGCGGAAGTAGGGCTCGTCCTTCATCTTGACGAGCTGGTCGACGTTTACGCCACAGCCCTGGTGCAGAAGGCCGCTGGCGATGAACTGCTCGACGCGAGCGACGGCGGAGTCCATGTCGACCACGTCGAACGCACAGCCAAAGAGATCCACGCGTCTAGGTGGGGGTCCGGGGACTTGGTCTTCACGCATGTTCATCTCCTTGGTCCGGCACCGGACCTATGCTCATCATCGACCGCAGCGGGCGAGCGTTTAGGCTCTTCGCCGGTGGTCTAGGACTTGGACTCGTCTTTGACGATCATGTCCGGGACAGCGCTGGAGCCGCCTGGCCCGAAGGCGTTGTATGCCTCGATCCGGTCCCAGTTCTCACGCATCCACGCGATCTGCTCCATCAGGCCTTCCATGAAGTCCTTGTCTGGGTTGTAGCCCAGGAGCTCGCCGGCCTTGGTCACGTCCGCGCGCAGGCGCTTCTTGGTGTCCCACTTGCGCACACCGGCCCACTTGATGCCGGCAGGGTTGTTCGTGGCCTCATTGATCATCTCGGCCAAGCCCTTGATGGTGGTCTCCCGGCCGCTGGCCAGGTTGAACTCTTCACCGATGGCCTTGGGGTTGGTGCCCGCGCGCAACAGACCGTCGACGATGTCGTCCACGAAGGTGAAGTCGCGGGTCTCCTCGCCGGTACCGGTGATGGGCAGAGGCAGCCCCTTCATGGCCCAGTAGGTGAAGTTCGGAATCACGTTCCGGTACTGACCGGGGATCTCGCCAGGGCCGTAGCTGTTGAAGAAGCGGGCCTTGACGATGGGCAGATCGAAGTGGTGCCAGAAGAAGTTGCCGTAGAGCTCGCCCAGCATCTTGGTGATCTGGTACGGGGTCGTCAGGTGCATGCTGACGAAGTCTTCCTTGAGGGGCAGCGGCGCCGAGGAGCCGTAGATGCTGCAGCCCGAGCTGGCGTAGACGAAGCGGTCAACACCGGTGAGGGTGGCGTACTCCATCAGGCGAAGGGTGCCCATGCCGTTGACCATCAGGTCATTCTCGGGGTGATCCACCGAGTTCTGGTTGGCGAAAAAAGCCGCCAAGTGAAAGACGATGTCTGGCTTGTCGAGGTGGATGCGCTTGAGCTTCACCTCGTCCAGGATGTCGCCTTCGACGAACATGACGTTGGGCAGGCTGGGGATGTTCCAGCGAGCCGAGGACACCAAGTTGTCCAACACCAAGACCTTTTCGCAGAGGGGCGAGATCGCGCGAACAAGGTTGGAACCGATGGCTCCAGCACCGCCGGTGATGAAGACGGTCTTGCCCTTGTAGGCGGCGAGGTGATCAAAGCCTTCGTGCAGGTCAGCCATTGTCGATGCTCCTTGGTTCCATGGGGGTCGTACGACCTTGTAACCTCAGGGTAGACGAGAGGAAAGTGGGTCGGGTGCCCAAAGTGCGTAACGCCTGGACGACTTGCTGCGTGTGGAGGGTGAGGAAAGGAGAAAAGCATGACACGGGCACTGGTCATCGGCGGCGGTCTCGCCGGGCTACTCACGAGCATTGAACTGGCGAACCACGGCATCCAAGCCACGCTGATAGAGCCAAAGGCGCCAGGAGGAAGGGCTCGAAGCCAGCGCCTCTTGGGTCAGACTTTCAACCTGGGTCCACACGCGCTCTACCGCAGAGGCCACCTGATGAGGATCCTCTCAAAGCACGGCTTGACCTTGCTTGGCGGAGATCCACTGGCCCTAAAGAGCACCCTGAGAATGCAGGATGGCCTGCACCCACTGCCCGGCAGCCTGCCTGCCCTTCTCACCCACCCCGTCCTGGCCGGGGCCAGAATCAACACCCTGCTCAAGCTGGCCCTTCGTCCCAAAGACATGGACGTCGACACCTGGCTGAGTGACCTGCCCCCTCTCCCCCGCTCCTTCCTCTACGCCTTGCTGCGCCTGAGCACCTATGCCCCAAACCCTGGCTCCCTGAGCGCGCCGGCGGCCTTCGACCAGCTCCAGCTCGCCCAAGGCGGCGTGCTCTATCTGCACGGCGGCTGGCAGAGCCTGGTCCAAGGCCTGGTGGAGAAGGCCAAGGAGAAGGGGGTCACCCTTGTGCGGGAGCGGGCCACCGAAGTCCGGGCCGGATGGGTGCGAACAGAAGCTGGCACCCACAGCGCAGACGAGGTCATCGTGGCGACCACGGCCCCCACCGCCCAGAAGCTCACGGGCCTGGAGCTGAGCCAGGAGCTCGTGCTTGCCTCCTGCCTGGACCTTGGATTTGCCGAACGCCCAGCGGGCCCGAGCTTCTGTCTGGATCTGGAGCGGCCCATCTACGCCTCGATGCACTCCGACAGCGCTGCCCTGGGCACAGGCGCTGTGCTCCACCTGATGCACTACGGCCGGTGCAGCCGCCAAGTCCTGGAGCAATGGGCGGATGCGCAGTACCCAGCTTGGCGTGAAGCCCAGACCAAGCGCTGGCTGCCTGCGCTTCAAGTCAGCCACGGACTCCTGCGCGCTGGCGTCCCACGTCCAAGCGCAAGGCAGGCCCCAGGCCTGCTGCTCGCAGGAGACTACGTGGGCCCCCACGGCATGCTGGCAGATGCCTGTGCAGCCAGCGCGGAGCAAGTCCGGCGCGCGGTCTGCGATGCCCAACAAACAGCAGCGGCATAGGTAGGTCCAATGGAATGGATGCAAAGCGCGCTGGCGTCCCAAGGGCGCATCTGGGCCCTGGGCTTCCGCATGCTCGGTGCCCCACAGGAAGCCGATGATTTGGTCCAAGACACCTTGCTGCGCTTGGCCGAGCACCCACCGGCAGACTTGGAACGGGCCCTGGAGCCTTGGCTGCTGACCGTGGCCGCAAACCTGGCCCGCGACCGGCTGCGCAAGAGGAAGCTGGCCCAGGCCAAGCGTCCCTTCGTGCCCGCTCCCCTCCCCCCAAACCGTCTCGACGCCCAGAGCAGCTTGGCCATGCGAGAGAGCGCGAGTGTGGGGTGGTTGTTGGCCGCTGAAGCCCTGACCCCCGAGCAGCGTCTGACCTGGCTGCTTCGCGAAGTCATAGAATGCTCCACCGCCGAGGTCGCCGAGCTCACTCAGCGCACCCCAGGCGCCGTGCGGGCTTGTCTGCACCGCGCCCGAAAGGAGCTGGCCCAGCACCCCATTCCAGAGGTCAGCGCTGCCAGCGCTCAAGCCCACAGCCTAGCCCTGCTCTCCTTCGCACAGGCCATGCAGCGGGGCGACCTGGAGACCGCCAAGTCCTTCCTGGCACCCGAGGCTCTGTACCTGGCGGACGGCGGCAGCCAATACCCCGCCGCAGGCCTGCCCCTTCGTGGCGCCGAGCGCTTGGTTCGCGTCTTCGCGGCCTTGCAGTCCTCGCTTGGGGAGGTGCGTGTCGCGCCGGCCTGGGTGGCGGGCATGCCGGGCCTGTGGATCCAGGTTCTCAAGCCCAAACCTGGACTTGCTCCTGCCTCCCTGGTGCAGGTGGTGCTCGATGCGCAGGGGCGCATTGCGGCGCTGACGACCCTGATGGATCCTGAGCGCTTGGCGCCGTGGTCTGCGGTGATCTGAGCTGCGCAGCCTCAACGCGCCCGGTTCGTCTGAATCAAGCGGTCACCCGGCCCGACATAGCCATCCCGGTCCATGTCTCGCCAGAGCTCCGGCAGGGTCTCCAGGTCCATGGCCAGCTGAATGCCCTCTGAGCTGTCAGGCCCAACATAAACCCGCTCCAGTCCGGCCTCGTCTACAGCATCCACGTCAACGATGCGGTCCAGCGGCATAAGCAGCAAGAGCGCGTCATCTTCCAAGACGCGGAAGTCCCCCTCCACACACAGACGACTGGGCTCTACTTCCAGGATGACGGGCACGCCGCTGTCGGTCTCGCCGCGCATCTCCAGAGCGTCGATGTAGAGAAAGACCCCCTCGTAGCGTCCGCGCTGCAGCTCAATGAAGGCCCCGCTGGGACGCAGCAGGTTCAGGTCTTCTCCCAGAAAGCCGCCCAAAACGCCCTCTTCCGTCTCCGCCGCAGCAGCCTTGGCGCGAACCGTCGCCCGATCCCAGTGCACGCGAGAGCCATCCTCGGACTGGCCGATCAGACCCGCATTGCCAGGGTTTCCAACGGCAGTCCCGTCCCGTGGCCCGGTACAAGCGAGCCCGGAATAGGCAATCAACATCATCAACATGGGGTGGTGCCTTTGGACAGGGGAATCAGCTGCAGATTGAGTTGATAGACGCGCTCAGCGACGATCTGACCGTCTTCGACGGCGGCGTCATCACAGATGTGTAGCAAGCGCTGCTGCACGGCGTCGAGCTCGGCTTTCAAGGTCGGAAGCACGGATTCGGGCACGGCGACGGTGAGCCCGAGCAGGTGTCGCTCTCTGGCATCGACCGTCTCCAGGGCCTGGGTGGCCCGTCCGAGCATCTCGCGGTGGTAGTTGCTGGCGACCAACCATGCGACCTCGTGCGGGGTGGCCACGCTGGTGTCGACCGCAGAGACGGACTCGCCCTCGCGGACCAGCATGCCCAGCTCAAAGAGCGTGTCCAAGGCCTGTTGTGCTTCTTCCACGCGGATGCCCGGAACGAGGCGTCCGGCGATCCACTCGGGGTCCGCTCGAAAGTCCTTGCAGAGGGCCATCTCTCGAATCGCTGGGTAGTACCAGGTGGAGAGGTAGCGAAAGAAGTCCACCTCCGCCCGGCGGGCCTCTCTGAAGCGTCTGCAGGCGGCCACTTGTGTCCACGCAGTGTTCTTCTCAGCATGGGTGGAGGCTTGGTCGAGCTGAACGAGGGCCCGGAAAAAGTCCGCGTCCTCCCCCGTGAGCCGAAGGGCCAGCAAGAAGCCCTCGACCGTCAGCGAGGTCAAGTTCCGACGCCCAGCGATGACTTCCTTGAGCAGCGAGGGCGAGCGCACCCCGGCCTTCCTGGCGAACAAGCGATGGGAATAGCGGTTGTCCGCACCCTTTTGGGCGTCAAACCACTCCCCCAGGTACTTCCGGTAGTCCAGGTAGGTGGTCACATCTAGGTCGGGGCCGCGTCTCATGCAGGCACAGTACACGCCCATGAGTACACCCGCGACCCTGATCTTTGTGTCGCTGTATGTGATTTCAAACACTTAGGGAGTACACGTATCCCAAACGCGTACAGAGAGGACAAGGGCCTTGAGTACAGCGCAGACCGGGAGCGAAAAAAAAGTGGAATGCACTGTAAGCAGCCCACGTCCATGGCCGTTGTCCATGCCCCTGCCCAGCCAACGGAGCGCATCAATGTCTCGCTTGCACCTCGGTCTGCCCATTCTCTTCATGCTCGCTGCCTGCACCCAAAAGGAGCCGGCCATGGAAGAGATGGACTACGAGCTCACCGAGGTTGAGACGGAAAGCGACCAGCGTCGCAACGGGTACCTGGCCCAAGAGAAGGCCGAAGCAGAGGTTGTCGCCTCAAGCGATGAGGCCTCCGCTGACCGAGACCAGGGCCTCCGCGCGAGCGCCACTCCCGCCCCCGCCCCCAAAGCCGAGCCCACTGAGCGCCGGTACTTGGAGGACTCGGACGAGGAAGAAGCAGCTCCCGAAACGGAAGCCCTCGACGACTTTGCCTGGACCGATGCGAGCACTGTCAGCGAGGTGAGCGTCCAGCGCGCCTCTGGTGTGACAGGCGGCCGCACCCGAGGACCGGTCTTGGCCAAGGGCAAGAAAGAGAACAAGCCCGCCAGCATCGCCGTAACTGGCACCGCGAGCACCGTTGTCGCGGATCTGCCCCCGGCGCCGCCGCCTGTGGTGAAGCCCACCGTTCCCGACGTCGTCTCCGACGTCACGCTGCCCCCGGTCGATGCCAACGGCGACGGAACCGAGGCCTACGTGCACTACGGCGTCAACGACATGACTCTGGTGGACAAGGACCGCTTCTCGACCTTCGCGGTCGACGTGGACACGGCCTCCTACGCCATCACCCGCCGCAAGCTGGAGTCCGGCATGTTGCCCCCGACCAGCGCAGTGCGTGTGGAGGAGTTCGTCAACGCCTTCCACTACGACTACACCGGGCCAAAGTCGGGCAACAACGACGGCGCCCCCTTCGCCGTACACATGGAAGCAGCGCCCAGCCCCTTCGACTCCACCCACCAAGTCCTGCGCGTGGGCGTCAAGGGCCTGGAGATCGACGTGGACGACCGTGAGCCCATGCACCTGACCTTCCTGGTCGACACCAGCGGCTCGATGTCCAGCGCCGACAAGATCGGCTTGGCCAAGCAGTCCCTGCACACGCTGACCGAGAACCTGCAGCCTCACGACACCGTGGCCCTGGTCACATACGCAGGCAGCACCCAGGTCCTCCTTAAGCCCACAAAGGTCAGCGAGCAGCGCACCATCCACAGCGCCATCGACTCTCTGTCCACCGGCGGCGGAACACACATGTCTACCGGCATGGAGTTGGCCTACAACCTGGCCAGCGAGACCGCCGTACGCGGCCATGAGAACCGCGTGGTGGTGCTCTCGGACGGCGACGCCAACATTGGGCGCACCAACCACGAGGACATCCTGGCGGTAGTCGGCCAGTTCGCCGAGGAGGGCATCACCCTGTCCACCATCGGCTTTGGCATGGGCAACTACAAAGACGTGCTCATGGAGCAGCTCGCCAACCAAGGGGACGGCAACTACGCCTACATCGACTCCCAGGCCGAGGCCGACAAGGTCTTTGGTGAGGACCTGGGCGGCACCATGCTGACCATCGCCAAGGACGTGAAGCTTCAGGTGGAGTTCAACCCCGACGCGGTCATCGCCTATCGCCTGATTGGCTACGAGAACCGGGACATCGCCGACAAGGACTTCCGCAATGACCGGGTAGACGCCGGTGAGATTGGCTCAGGCCACGACGTGACGGCCTTGTACGACGTCGTACTTCGCAAGGACGCCTCCTCCAAAGAGCTGGCCACCGTGCGTGTGCGTGCCAAGAAGCCCGGCGCCGACAGCGCCGCCCGCGAGTGGGCGACCGTCTTTGACGGGGAGATGCTTCACAGCGAGTACGCCCAGGCCAGCAAGGATTTCCAGCTCGCCTACTCCGCTGCCACCTTCGCAGAGCTGCTTCGCGGCAGCCCTTACGTGGTCGAGGTCAGCTTCTACGACGTCTTCGCTCTGGCCAGCCGCGCCAGCCGTGGTCTGGACGAGGACAAGGAGCTGCTCAAGCTCATCGACACGGCTGCAAAGCTGAGCGGAGAGCGCAGCCCAATGGTTCGCCGCTGAGGGCTAGTGGGCTTCTGTTCTGGTCCAGGCTGAGATGGAGTCCGCCAGTCTGTGCCAGTCGACCGGCTTGGTCAGAACGCCGTCCATGCCTGCCTCAAAGCAGGTCTGCGACTGGCTGTCGTAGGCGTTGGCTGTCAGGGCCAGGATGGGCGTTCGACGGCCTGCTCCTTCGAGTTCACGAATGGTCCGTGTCGCATCCAGACCGTCCATGATGGGCATGTGCCAGTCCATAAGAACCAAATCGAAGCGCTCCCGCTTGAAGCACTCGACCGCCTCGGCCCCGTTCTCTGCAACCTGGGTCGTTCCACCAAGTCGCCGAATCATGCCCACCGCCACCAGTTGGTTGACGCGGTTGTCCTCGACAACCAGGACATGGGCCTTGAGCGGCACGCTGGGGATGCCATCGCCAGAGAGAATCGGCTCGACAGACTCTTCAGGCTTGGCGCAGGCGACCAAGGGGATGTGTACAGAGAAGCGTGAGCCCTTGCCCGGCAGAGATTCGGCCGAAATTCTGCCCCCCATCAGCTCCACTAGCTGCCGCGAGATGGCCAAGCCCAGCCCCGTGCCGCCGTAGCGTCGCGTCGTGGAAGCGTCCGCTTGGGCGAATGGGTGGAAAACGGACTCCAGCTTGTCGGCGTCAATGCCAATGCCCGTGTCCGATACCGAGAAGGCCAAGGTCGGCGTCTCCGCCGAACCCCCGCGCCTTATGGCGACGTGCACCCGCCCCCCTGCTGTGAACTTGACCGCATTTCCAACAAGGTTGAAGAGCACCTGCCGCAGGCGCGCTGGGTCTCCAGAGAGCCACTCAGGCACCTGGGGGTCCATCTCATAGGAGAGCACGACATCCTTGGCGTGGGCGTTGGCTTGAAAGAGCTCGACGACCTCATCGACCAGCAGACGTGGCCGGAAGGGCGCGGCGTCCAAGACCAGCTGGCCTGCCTCCACCTTGGAGAAGTCCAGAATGTCGTCCAACAGGCCCATCAGCGCCCGTCCACTTCCAAAGATCCTGGCCGCGTAGTCCTGCTGAGTTCCGTTCAGCTCGCTGCCCAATAGAATCTGAGCCATGCCCAGAACCCCATTGAGTGGGGTGCGGATCTCATGGCTCATCGAAGCCAAGAACGCCGACTTGGCCTGGCTCGCTTTGGCCGAGGCCTGTGCCTCACGGTCTGCACGTTCAATGGCTTGGACCAGCTCGGCGTCACGCCGGCGTCGCTCACTGATGTCCCGTTCAATGGCCATGAAGCCCTGAAACACGCCATCCTCGTTGAGCATCGGCTGGGCGTCGACCTCGATCCAATAGGGGGCGCCTTGCTTGTTGTAGTTGAGCAGCTCCTCACAGAAGGGCTCCGCGCGATGGATTGCTGCGCGCATGCGAGCGACCACTTCCAGATCGGTGTCTTCGCCATGAAGCACCTCGCCGGGCTCCCACCCAACGACCTCCTTTAGGAGGTACCCAGTGATGCGCGTGAAGCCGTCGTTGACCCACTCGATGCGCCCCTCCGCGTCCGTCACCACCACAGCGTTGTCGGTGCGTGAGACCGCCATGGCCAGTCGCTGCTGATGCTCGCGCTCTTCTCGGGCGTGGGTGACATCCAGAGCCACAGCGTAAAACTGGCCGCCCTCTACCTTCGTGAAGGAGTGCCAGCTGAGCCAGCGGTAGCTTCCGTCCTTGCAAATGTAGCGGTTCTCGAAGTGGCGGATGGTGCTGCCCGCCGGCCTGAGACGCTGGATCTCTTCCACCGTGCGGGCGCGGTCCTTGGGGTGGACAAAGTGAATGAATGACTGCGCCGTCAGCTCCTCCAAGGTCCAACCCAAGGTGCGGGTCCACTCTTCGTTCAGACGCAAGAAGCGGCCGTCTTCCGATGCTGTGCAGACCATGGCTTTGGCGGTGTGGAAGAGGCTCTCAAACTCCTGGGCCGTCTCCAGCGCCTCTTGGAGTTCCAGGCGCTGCTGACGCTGCTCACTCAGGTCTTGGAAGGCCCCAAAGATGCGGACCGCTTCCCCATTCTTATGCTCCGCACGCCCCTGGGCTCGCACCCAGATACGCCGCCCCTTGGCCGTGATGAGGGGCAGTTCAAAGTCCCAACCCTCCCCCGTTTCGATGGCCCGATTGACACAGGCGGTCACCTCGTCCTGCACTTCCGGCGCATAGAACTGGATGGCCTCGTCCAGGGTCGGTTGTTGGTGCTCCTCCAGCTCATGGATTCGGAAGGTCTCCTGGCTCCAGCGGGGCTGCATCGTCTTCAGATCCACCTCCCAACCACCCACCTTGGCCAACTTGGCCGCAGCCTGCATCACTTGCACACTGGTTTGGTGAACCCGACGGAGACGCGTCTGTTCTGCGGCGTGGTCAAAGCCGGGGAAGGTGATGACCAGACCGCGCTCCCAGGCGGTAATGATGGGCTGAAGGGACAGTCCTGCGAGAAGGACTCTTGGTGCCGCTGCCTCACCACCGTCCAGACGCGATCTCAGACACAGAGCCAGCTCCGGGAGAAACTCACCCAGCTCTACGCCTTCCCGCAAGCCCACCTCCGCAGCCCTGCTGTTGGCACCAGAGACCTGCCCCTGGCCGTTGACCATGCAGATGGGGTTCGGACTCTGGTTCCAGATCAGCGTGATTGGTGGTATCGACATGTTCAACCCTTGTGATCTGCTCAGAGCAAGGCCGAGCGGCCCGAATCTACCCCAGTCGGCCCCCAGTCCGAGCACGGAAGAGAAGTAGAGCGCCAAACGGGAACTTGGACATCTCTTCCACACTTTCCCAGAGGAGCATGCCCTAACGATCCAGCGAATCCTCGATGGCCTTGTGCAGCGCGCTCCGCATCTCAGAGGGGACCGTATGAACGACCCCTGGGTAGAGGGTCAGCTCCGTCGGGTAGCCGGCCTCCTCGAAGCGCAGAGCGGCCGAGATCGCGCCGGCCGCGCTGACGACCGGGTCCGCTTCTCCATGCAAGATGCGAAGCGGTGGTCGGGGCCCAGCCTTGGGCGGCGTGACATCTGGCCACATCCCTCCCATGGCGATGGCCCCCTGAACCTGCTCAGGGTGGTAGGCGGCCAGCGCCATGGCCAGCATCCCACCCTGGGAGAACCCAAAGACCACAGCTTTGCCGTTGGGGGACTCCTGCTGGATCCAAGCCGCCAGACTAGCAGCCTGCTCCGCGATGCCCCGCCCGTAGAGCACAGGGTCTCCCGCCAGGGAGCCACCGAACCAGGTGCCACCCTTTCCTTGGCGTGTCGGAGCCAGCGGAAGCAGCGCCTTGTAGTTCCCACTCGCGCCATCCAAAACGCCCGAGAAACCGGAGGGATGGGCGCCACGTCCGTGGAGGCCTAGGACGATGGCTTGCTGCGGATCAGGGGTGCCCACAATGACCTCGACGACGGTGCTCGAGACCAGGGCCTGCACTTCTGGCGCAGTCGAGGCCACCGGCGCCATGCTGGGAGCGGAACACCCCATCCACCCCAGCAGAAGCAGCACTACTCTTTGTCCAGACGACGGCTGAGCTTGGCGTACATATCGTCGACTTTGTAGCGATCTTCCTGGGACATGCGCTCAATGCCGCTGCGCGGGTGCACGTTGAAGAAGCCCGTCATGGCGTAGGGCAGGTGGTAGCCCCAGCGCAGGCTGTCGCGCATGCTGGCGAAGCGGTCGATCATCGCGAGCACAGGCTCGACGTTGTAGCGGGGGTTGTCCAAATAGAAGAGCAGGAGCTCAAGCGGACAGTTGCCCGCCCCCCGGCCCATGCCGTGAATGGTGGCGTCCACAAAGTCCACGCCCTCGTCGATGGCGGCGATGGAGTTGGCGAAGGCCTGCTGCTGGTTGTTGTGCAGGTGCACCCCGACCTTGATGCTCTCCCCCAGGTAGTTCATGTACTTGCGGACCAAGTAGCGAACGTGGAAGGGGTACAGGGCACCGAAGCTGTCGACCAGAGCCACGTTGTCCACGCCGCTGACAGCCAGGCGCTTGAGGAAGTCGTCCACCTGCCGCGGCTGGAGGGTGGAGACGGCCATGACGTTGCAGAAGGTCTCGTAGCCTTGGTCCTTGGCGTGATCGAGCAGATCCAAGGCCTCATCGAGCTGGTGGGCGTAGCAGGCCACCCGGATCACATCGATGGCCGAGTTGTGGGCTGGACCGATCTCCGCCTTGGTGATGCGTCCGATGTCGCACATGGCCGAGAGCTTCATGCGGCGGTTGGAGTCCACCACGTGTCGCAGGTCGTCCTCGGTGCAGAAGCGCCAGGGGCCGACCTCTTCCCGGGAGAAGATGCCCTCGGAGGTCTTGTAGCCGATCTCCATGTAGTCGATGCCGCTGGCCTCGAGCGCCTTGAAGGTGCTTTGAACCAAGTCATTGGAGAACTGCCAGTCGTTGCAGATCCCCCCGTCGCGGATGGTGCAGTCCAGCACCTTGATTCGGCGACGCCGGTCGGTGACCAAGCCATCCGGGCAGCAACTTACGCGATAATCCAGACCCAAGGGGGCTCCCAAGCAGACCCTCAGGCTAACCACCAGAGCCGCACTCCGCCTCAAGGGCTGCCAGCAGGGTCCGATGACCCGGGCACGAGGAGAGCCCAGATGCGGTCCAGTCTGAAAACCCTGCAGCGCCTTCGCAAGCTCCGAGAGGACCAAGCGGCGGCAAAATTTCGAAGTGCTCAGGCCGTGGAGAACCACGAGTTGAAGCGCCTTGTCGCGCTGCGAGAGGCCCAAGATCTCAACGCGGGAAAGACGGCTGCCTGCGCCGCGCAGGCCCGCACCCTGGGCAAAGCTGCGCTCAACATGGAGCTGCAAGCTCGCCGCCAAGGGGAGACCCACCGACGCGCCAAAGTGGCTGCGGACGCACGACGCGCCCTGCTCCAGCTGCGCTCCAGAGAGCTCAGCTCCTTGGAGAAGCTCGAAGAGCTCTTGGCCGAGCAGGCTGCAGAGCAGGCACGCAAAGCCGAAGCCAAGGAGCTCGATGCGTTGGGTCGGCAGCTGATGCGAAGGAAGGCGGCGTGATCTTTCTCTTTGCCCTACTGCTCTCCTGTGGCTCGGAGGCCATGGGACAAACCCGCTCTGCGGACGGGCCCAGGGCCCGGGCCTCCGCCGAGGTCTTGCTGGGCGAGCTGGACAACCGCGAGAGAGCGCTGGACCGCCGTGAGACCAGCCTGGTGGCCCGCGAGGAGGAGCTTCGGACCCTGGAGTCCGAGCTACAGGGCCGCCTGGAAGAGCTGGAGGCTGTGCGCAGCGAGCTGAACACGCTGCTGGAGCAGGCCGACACCGAGCGTGAGACCAAGGTGCAAGGCCTGGTCAAGATGGTCGAGGTGATGCGCGGCAGCCAAGCGGCTGCAGTGCTCGTTGAGCTGGAGCCCGAGCTGGCCGTCGAAGTCTTGGACCGAATGAAGACCAGCAAAGCTGGAAAGGCCCTGGCTGCGATGCCGCCTGAGCGTGCCGCGGTGCTGGCCGAAAGAATGACCCGCCGCCCACTGGAGCAGTGATGGATCTCGGAGAGCCGATCGACCTCTTGGCCATGTTGATGCCGCCGCTTCAGCCAGGTCCCCCACCGGCTGCCGCTTTTGATCAGGCCCTGGCCGAGGTCATGGCCTCGCAGGAGACAGCCGAAACGGGCGATCTGGCCTCGCCGGCGCCAGAGATGCAGTGGTCCATGGGGCCCCCGAGGCGACTGCCGGAGCCTACGCAAGCTCAGGTGGCGCATCCAGGAGTGCTCGACCTCCCTGCTCTCTCGGCTGGACCGCTCACACCCCAGCTTCGCGTAGAGCCCGAACTGCCGTTTGAGGAGGCGGACTCTGTGTGGACGTGGGAGGCACCCGAGCTTTCGGCAGAGATGGACCTGGGCACGAGGCTGCCCGCCTCGGAGCTGCTCGCCCTCCAAGAAGAGCTCCCCGAGCCCAGCTTTGCCTTTGTGGCGCCTGCGATCTTGCCCGAAGCCGTGCCACTTGAGGCCCTGGCCTTGGCAGAGAAGCTGCCTGAAAGCGCTCAAGTCGGTCTCGCAGCATTCAGCGAGCAGCCGCTGGCACCTCAGATGCGCGAGAGACACCGTCCCGAGCAGAAATTGGACCAGCCAGCGGAGCACCACCAGAGCCAGGAGCTGCTAGACGCCGCCATGGCGCGCTTGCCCAAGCAGCCCAATCCTGCACCCGCAACAGCAGCCAAGGGCTTGCACCAACGTCTGAGGGACCGCGTTCAGCACCTTGCACCGCAGCATGAGAGCGCCCCCCAAGGCACCCGCGTTCTGCGAAGTGAGGCTGGCCGGGAGAGCCACCCGCTGATGGATCTGGAGCAAGCCGCTGGCGCCCGCTGGACTCAAATCGGCCAGGCGCATCAGAAGCCGCGAAAGAGCGCGCTCTCCCCCACCCTCACCGCGGAGGCACAGCCGACCTTCAGCGTTGAACCGGAGACCCCGCAAGCTGAGCTGGACCTGCCTCAGGCAAAGGCGGCCCCCGCTGCAGCCACACAGGCTCCCGTGGATGCACCAGAGGAGTGGGTTCCAATCCCGAAGTACTTGGAGCTGGAGATCGACGCAGACCTCAGCCTCTCCCTCTCCGCCCATGGCCGTGAGCTGGAGCTGAGCCTGGATGGCAGCGCCGAGGCCCTGGCGCCCCTGGAGAACATGGAGGGTGAGCTTCGAGACAGCCTGGACCGCAGCGGCTGGACCCTTCGCGACTTCCACACCAAAGAGCGCGGCGCCGGCCAGGGTCAAGGTCAAGGAAAAGGCCAAGGTCAAGGACAGGGATTTCAATTGCCCGATATCATTAAAAAGCAAGAAAGCCTTTCAGAACAAATGAAAGAAGGAATGGAAGGTCAAAAGGGTGGTGAAAAAGGTCAAAAGGAAGGTCAGGGTCAAGGAGAAGGTAAAGGAGAAGGAGCTGTCTCTTATACACATCTCCGAGCCCACGAGACAGGCAGAAATCTCG
>OJIO01000269.1_pt1 | contig 38910 bp, 37 predicted proteins | sample 1595621 | NCBI WGS metagenome assembly OJIO01 (sample SAMN05416776, study PRJEB24817) | seawater metagenome | isolation source: Sea water | place: Canada:Atlantic | collected 2013-07 | reverse complement strand
AGGGTGGTTCCTGACTTGCGGCTACAAGGCTCAACTTCTATGAACGCGACAGTAAGATCCTCGGAGCCCCTGGACCAGGACAGGGACCAACTACACTCTCACCTGAGGATACCGGTGAGGACCTTGTCGATACCGGCTATTGAGAATTAGATGAGCGTGATCCTTGTATCACTACTACTGTCCTGCACGTCTCCAGAGGGGGACGGTGAGCAAGAGAAACGTCTGGAGCAGTACAAGGAGCACCACATCTCGCAGTTCGAAGTCGGGTCTCCAAACTCGTGTGTCACCGCATCGGTCCTCTATTCGATCAAGATGATTGATCCTGCGTGGTCAGCCGTGCCATTCCAGTTCTTCGACGATGGAGTGCGGAGTAAGCTCGGTGTGGCAGCCAATGACGGACTCTATTTCGAGCCAGTCTTTGAACACCTTGAACGCTACGGGGTGAGTGCCGATACCATCTCCAAGGAGCGCTTGCATCGCTTGGCTCTTTCTGGGAAGCCCGCAATTATCGGCTTGCTTTACCCGGAAGGGAAGAAGCATGCTGTGGTGGTCCTAGGAGTTGACCGGCCCACCGGATTGTTCATCTTGTATGACCCCGGTCTTCCGTGGGTCGATTTGGTCGACTGGAGATGGATATCAGATCGCCTTCCTGCTGGATTCGATACGCTCTACGAGATCGAATCCAATGGTGCTTGGAATTGGGTCAATGCCAGTGACGCTGATTCCACTCTGACTTCACGTGTGCACGACCAGCCCCCCCGTTTTGGGGTGCGAATGATGCCCTACGACAGGATTCACTCTTGGCGTAATCCCAAAGAGCATGCCGAGTTGAGTTCGTTGCCCTTTGCCCTAAGGAGCACACTGGCCGTCGTCGACCCAAGGTGGGGCCGGTTCACCGCAAAGGAGTTCGACCAGTAAATCCGGTCTGAGTCAGCCCTCAGCCCAGAACAAGGCATCGACTTGGAGGCTGCGCTGACCAGTCTTGAGCCCCTTGGGCTGGCTCGGAGGCCCGTTTCTGCGGTAGAAGCCCAAAGGCGAGCACAGCGGGGCCGACCCACCTTGCTGATTGACAAGGAGAATCGTCAACCATATGTGAGAGTGTTGGTTGGTTGGGACGAGCCATTGCAGCATTGGGTTGTCTCGGATCCAAGATACCCCACAGTTCAGATCCAGACTTGGGAGAGTCTGAGCCATGCGCTACTGAGTCACGAATCTGGCATTCAAGCCATCTGGACCTGCCCACTGTCGGAACCTGACTGCCCGATGGACTGAGTCTACTCGTTGTAAACGTACAACGTCCCTGCATAGTTGTCGGTCTCGTCCGTCTCGTCGATGTACTGATCGCTGTCTACATACAGGTGTGACCAGCAGGGATAGCAGCCACCGTACTCCACCAAAAAGTCGGCGTAGGTGGTCTCGCCGGGCTCCAGGCTCTCGACCAGAACAAAGCCGTCGCCGACATCCCCGACGGTGGGCTTGTCCGCGGAGTCCACAAAGAGGTCAATGTAGAACTCATCGACGGTCTCGGTGCCCGAGTTGTAGACGTCCACCGCGTAGTAGATGGAGTATTCGTCCGCGACGTAGTCGAAGTAGCTGATGCTCAGGTTGGGCCCCAGAGCGCCGGCGTCGACTTGGCCGCTGAAGGTGTTGTTGCTCTCATTGCTCTCTTTGACGTCGTCGTTGGAGTCCGCCAGGACAGCGACCGTGTGTTGGCCGGCGCTGGCGGAGAGCACGAAGTTGGCCTGGATGGTCTTTCCAGGACCGACGTAGGAGAGCAGGTCAAAGTCGTCGCCCAGCTCCCCGACCGATGGGGTGCCCGAGGGGTCCAAGAACACATCGACCCAGAACTCGGAGGCACCCTTTTGGCCCTTGTTCTCGATGGTGACGGTCACGGTGACCTCGGAGGAGGAAGCGACGGCCGACATCTTGCTCACGACCAAGTCAGCCTGGGCGGACTTGACCACGGTGACCGGCGCATCGGGGGTGCTCATGCCCTCCCACTCTGCGCGAATGTTGGTGCTGCCCTCGCCCGCGGCCAAGAGCACACCGCCTGCCGCGATCTGGGCGATGCTGCCGGAGTCGGTGAGCCAACGCACCTGGGAGGAGGAGTCGGCTCGGTTTCCATCGGAGTAGGCCGCAATAGCAGCCAGCTGCACCTCGTCCCCTAGCGCCAGGTCCAGCTCCTTGGGCTCGATGGTCAGGCCGAGCAGCTCGGCACTGGTGACCGATGCGTTTAGGGGCACAGAGTCGATGCCTTGCCAGGAGGCCACGATCTGGGTGTCCCCAACGCTCAGGCCTTCGACCGTTCCCTCGGCGTCCAGGCTGTTGGAGACGCTCACCGTTCCGCCGCTAGCGCTCCACTCCACGAACTGCGTAATGTCGCCGCTGGTGCGGTCGGCGTACAGGCCGGTGGCCCGGAGCTGAGCGGTGCTGCCAATGGGCACGATCAGCGACTCCGGCGCAATCAAGATGCCCAGGAGTTCCTTGTCGGCAGCGGTGTCGTCACCCAGGATGCCGTCCTTGGTGCAGGCCAGGGACAAGAGAAAGAGCACAGAGACCTCCGTAATCGGCAGTCTAACAGGCGCTAGCCCGCTCGGCATCGCCGTTTATCGTGGTGGCGATGTAGAGAAAATGGGGGTCCACGGAAGCTTGCCGCTGTGGGTCTTGCAGCTGTACTGGCGCGCCAGCTCGGGGGCGTCCGGGTGGATGTCGGCGCCGACGCGGGCCCTGGGCAGCATGGCCATGCACTGGGGGCCCGGCTCCAGCTTGCTGGCATAGGGTTTGAGTTTCTGCCAAAGGCGCCTGGAGGTGGCCACGCGCCAGCCATCCTCGCAGTGGGCTTGAGGGGGCAGATCCACGCAGGTCATCGGGTTGATGGGCCTGCGCTCGGCGTACTGCATCCAGTACTCTCGCCAGAGCTGCCGCTCTCCATCGACCAAGTAGGGGCCGTAGCGTTCGGTGAGCTGTGCCATGGGTTCAAGGGCTTGGGTAGCGGAGAGCTCTCCGAGCGGAAAGAGCTCCTGTTGCCAGAGGTGCTGAACGCAGCTCTGCCGATAGCTGCCCGACTCCGCACACGAGGCCAAGCCGCCGGCAGCGTCCCCGGCCTCGACCTGTGCCTCCGCCGTCACGAAGAAGCACTCGCTGCGCCAGCGGGCATCGACCAGCATCGCGCAGCCCTCTGGGTCAATGGCCTTGTGCGCTTCCCGAGCTGCGACCGTACAGTCCTCGCTGGCGGGCGGGGGCAGCTGGATGCACAGGGGGAGGGCGCTCTCTAGGCTTGGGGCAGCCAGCGCCTCGCGGAAGAGATCCGCTTCGCTTAGGGCTGGCGGGGTGCAGGAGAGCAACAAAGACAAGAGCATTGGGCAGCAGCCTACCCCAGGGCTGCAAGGCGGTGGGCCAGAGACAAGAGCGGCCCACACCGAAGTGCAGGCCACAGCACAGAGCAGAACGGGCGACCTGCACCGAAGTGCAAGCCGCCCCTTTTCATCGACTGGCGACCCCTCTCAGGATGGCCTGGCCACAATCACTTGCGGTCGTAGTCGCCCACGGTGTCCTTGAAGTAGGTGTAGGGCAGGAAGGGGTTCTCGGAGGAACCGTTTCCGGCGCTGGTGGGGTTGTTGTAGGGCACCCAAGCAAAGTCGGGGTGCTTGTTGTCGTCGTCCCACTTGCCTTCGAGCACGCGGCCGTTGGCGTCGGTCGTCAGGGTGTAGCCCCAAGTCTCGGTGAAGGACTCTGGCATGTCGCCGTCCAGGTGGGTCTCGTCGACACCATCGCTGGTCAGGGTCACGACGGCCACGACGTAGAAGGTGCGCTGGAAGGCGTCGACGGTGATGTTGCCCTCGATGTCAGAGAGGGTACCGTTGCCGATTCCGCTGACCTCGGTGATCTCCTCGATGCTCTGGAAGGGGCCTTCCCACTGGCGGTACTCGATGATGCGGCTGGCCAAGGTTGGGCCGATTCCGTTGAGCTCCTGCAGCTCCTCCGAGGAGGCGGTGTTGATGTTCACCTTTGCTGCGGCGCCACCCAGGGTGGTCTCCTCGACGACAACGCTGGCGTTGTAGGCCGGGAAGTTCCACACCGCATCGCTCGCGGTGGTGTCGAAGACCAGTGGGATCTTCTGCTCCTTCAAGTAGAAGGTAATGAGCTTGTGGAAGGCCGATGGGGTCAGGTCGGAGAGGTCGTCTCCTTCCTTGTAGTAGCGCTTGCCGTAGAAGCGGCTGTTGGTGCTGTAGTGGGACTCGGTGAGGAGGCCCTTGATGTCGGCGGTGGTGAACTCGACGTTCTGGCCCTTGATGTCCACATCCACGGACTGGCGAGGCTCATCGGTGAGGATGGCTGCTGCAGCCCAACCGTTGCAGTGACCCCACCAGCTACCGCCCGCGGGGTTGTAGCTGTTCAAGATCTCCCAGGCGGAGATGTAGAAGGGGTTGTTGCCGGGCATGCCGTCGTTGGCCCACATGGACAGTGCAAACTTGTCCATTGGGGAGAGCTCGTCCAGATCGTAGGACCAGCCGTCGACGTGGGTCATCTTTCCGTTGGCCAGCGTGATGCGGCCGCCGTCCAGGTCCTGACGGATGCCGTCGTAGTACTCGACCAGGATGGTGACGAGCTCCTTCTGCTTGGCGGAGTACTCCTCGCGCTTGGCATCCTTGTCGGCGCCGTCTTCCATCTCGCGCAGCTCGGTGGAGATCTTGTCCATGTCGGTCTTGATGGGGTCGACCTGGTCCTTGATGCGCAGGGAGTAGGTCTCGCGGGTGCTAAAGCCATCTTCGTAGCCGAAGACCAGGCCACCCTTGGCCAGGGGCCACCAAGAGCCGGCCCAGGGGCGGAACTCTTCGTAGACGCCTTCGTCCCAGCCACCGGCGATGGTCTCGGCGTCCAGGGTCAGGGCGCTGTCGATGTCGATGCTGGCGGCCAGTGCGGCGCGGTAGTCAAAGTCCTCTGGGGCCTCTGGCAGCATGAAGGGCATGCTCGCGCGCTTGGCCTCGACCTCGCCGTCGGTCATCAGGCGGGCGTCCAGGTTGTCCGAGACGGTGCGGGTGGGCCAAGGGGCGCCATCCTCGTAGCGGGTAGCGACTAGGTCACCGGAGACCTCGTCGTCGAAGAGCACGTCAGCCACGCCCTTGTCGACCTTGACGGAGTCGAGCAGGGAGCCGTTCTCCAGCACCGTGCTCTTGTCTTCCCAAGAAGCAGTGAAGGGCGCCAAGTAGGTGGGGGCTGCGGTGAGCTGCGACTGGGACAGGGTGCTGTAGCTCTTGCCCAGGTCGGTGGTGTCGTAGGCGGTCTCGACGCGCTCGCCGTCCACGTTCACGAAGCTGATGACGGCAGCCAGACGGTCGCGGTCCTCGCGGAAGACCAAGTAGACGACGGGGTCGCTGTCCAGGGCTGCAGGGTCGTCGTTGAGGCTCTCATCGACGTAGGCGCGCAAGACGGCCAAGCTGGCGACCTCGCCGCTGGCGTCGAGGGCGTACTCGTAGAGCTCATCGCTGCTGTCGGGCACCAAGCCGGTCTCGACGACCTGGTAGGTCCAGACCAGCTCATCGCTCCAGATCTCGCCGAACTGTGCATCGCGGCTGCCGTCGAGAGCGGTGGGGCTCTCCTCGGTGCGCACCATGGCGTTCTTGTAGGAGGCGGCGACGTGGAAGGTCTGACCGGACTCCCAGTCCAGGCTGATGGCGTCGCGGGGGCCGTTGTTGCAGGCGGTGGTCAGCAGGAGAAGTGCGCCGATGCTCATTTCGAGGGCTCCTTTGTACCGAAGTGTATCGGTAGGGACCCGTATCTACGCTCCAATCCGCCTCGGTGCAAGTGGCCTGGCCTTGGCCGTGCCAAAAAGCGGGCCAGGGTGTAAGAGTTCTCAGAAAGTACCGGTGGCGGGATGAAAATTGGCGGCGGCTGTCATATTCTTCGCTCCATGAACACACGTACCCCTTTTGTTGTCGCCGCCATGTCTCTTATCGCTGGGTTGTCCCTGGCTTGTGGAGGCCTGGAGGACCAGATGAATGAGATTGCAGCCCAAGGCGAGATCGTCATGGCCGAAGGCGAGAGCTACGGCTTGAGCAGCGACCAGGACGGCTGCTTGGTGGCTTCCTTGGACAAGGCGGCGGCCTGCACGGGTGGCGTGATGGAGAAGGGCACTTGCCAGGGCATGTCCCAGGTCTTCATGCAGGGTTGCTTGAACACCGCGGCTGCCAGCGCAGGCTTCTGTGACGGCGCGCCTTCTCCCGAAGCCATCATGGACACGGTGAACTGGGGTGTTGCCCAGTGCGAGGCGGCAGGCCGCTCCAGCGAGCAGTCTTGTGCCAACGTGCAGCAGACCCGCGCTGAGTGGTGCAACCAGGGCTGAGCCCTTTGCTCTCCGCTCCAGGTCAGTGAGCTGGAGAGGCGTTGCCGAGGGGCTCCATAGAGCGGACCCCCTTGTTGCAGCCAGGTGAAGCGTTCCGTTGCGAAGGCTCACCGCGCCGTACGCGTCCTGTCACAAAGAAGGGTGGGGTTCCACAGAGATCGCCTTCAAAGGTGGATCATCGGGCGATCTGAAGACGTTGCGGACGCGCCATCGGATGTGCGTCCTGTGTCACTGGGCGCGACATAGCTTGTGGGTGCAAATGGAACTCCCGAAGGAGCCGCACCCGTGAAGAAGCACATCGTCAAGTTCAGCACCCTCTCTCTCGCTCTCTTGCTCCCCTTGATTGCTTGCAACAAGGACGCCGTGGATGACTCGGCCGACGACACAGGCGGCCTAGTTGGCGACTGCGAGCTGATCAACGGCGTGGAAGTCTGCGTCCTGACGGGCATCCTGACCCAGGACATGACCCTGACAGCGGACAAGACCTACTTGCTGCGCGGTGGCTTCTTCGTGGGCGACGATGAGGGGGAGACCACCCTGACCATCGAGCCGGGGACCACCGTCTACGGGGAGACCTCCACCCAAGGCATGTTGGTGGTGACCCGGAACAGCAAGCTGATGGCCGAGGGCACTGCCGAGGCGCCCATCGTGTTCACCTCCTCCAACGCCCCCGGTACCCGGGCTCCGGGAGACTGGGGCGGTCTGATTCTCAACGGAAAGGCGCCCCTGAACGTCTGTGACGGCGTGGACGATGCCCCGGACCCCTGCGAGGCCTTCGGTGAGGGCGGCACGGGCACCTACGGCGGAAATGACGCCGAGGACAGCTCCGGCAGCCTCAAGTATGTGCGGGTCGAGTTCGGCGGGACACTGCTCTCGCCTGAGAACGAGCTCAACGGCATCGCCTTCCAGGGGGTCGGCTCCGGCACCGTCGTTGATTACATCCAGGTTCACAAGAACGACGACGACGGCGTGGAGTTCTTCGGCGGAACGGTCCGGGCGACCCACCTGCTGGTCAGTGGGGTCGGTGATGACTCCTTGGACTGGACCGATGGCTGGCAGGGCAGCGCCCAGTACGTCATCCTCCAGCAGGATGGCGCCGGGGACAACGGCATCGAGGCGGACAACAACGGCGACAACAACGACGCCAGCCCCCGCTCAAACCCGAGCGTCTCCAACGTGACCCTCATCGGCGCACCCGACTCCGAGCAGTCGGACTTTGGTTTGCTGCTGCGGGAGGGCACTGCGGCAGATCTGGACAGCGTGCTGGTGCAGGGCTTCAACGATGCGTGCTTGGCCCTGAATCACGACGCCACCTACCAGCAGAGCCTGGATGGTGCGCTGCGCATCACCAACATGATTGGCTCTTGCGCGACCCCGGTGGAGTCCGACGCCCAGGCGGACAGCTTGGACTTTGACGGCAGCGATGTCCAAGCCTGGCTCGAGGGCTTGGAAGGCAACAGCTTCGTGAGCGAGGCCTTGGTGGAGGACGGCTACAGCCTGACCGCTCCCAACTTCATGCCCACCGCCGCAGCCCAAGGGCAAGGCGCCATCACCGATGGCGTCGACTGGACCGCAGGCTGGACTGACTTCCCTCAGAACTAAGTTTCAACCGAGAGACTTGGAGGGCGGAATGGCCCATAGATTTGCGAGCAGAAGCTTCTCGATTTGCGCAGCGCTTGCGCTGCTCTTCGGCGCCGTGCCTGTGGCATACGCTGCGGATCTGGACACCATGGCCCAGACCCTCTCCGAGATGCGGCGCCAGGTCGAGCAGCTCTCCGCCGACTTGACCTTGCAGAAGGAGGACCTTCGGGGCCGCCTTCGGGCCTTGGACGGTGAGAAGGCCGAGCTTCAGGTTCAGCTGCGGCAGCAGGAGCTTCGCCGCTCGCAGCTTCAGCAGGCGCTGGACAGCGAGAAAGAGGTCCGCGCGGAGCTGGTCGCAGAAGGTCAGGCCCTCACCCCCGCAGTGGTCGAGTCCATCGCGATGGTGCGCAGCAGCGTGCAGGGCAGCATGCCCTTTCGCCTCCAAGAGCGGCTCGATGAGCTGGACAAGCTCGAAGGGGAGCTGAAAGCGGAGACCATCACGCCGCGTGAGGCTGCGCAGCGGCTCTGGTCTTTCAGCGAGGACGAGCTGCGCTTGTCCAAGGAGAACGCCATTGACCGGCAGGTCATCACCCTGGACGGGGAAGAGGTCCTGGTGGACGTCGCTCGGCTGGGCATGGTGGCGATGTACTACAAGACCGAAGCGGGTCAGGTGGGTTGGGCTGTGCGCGATGGGGGCGCCTGGGTGTGGCAACGCACGGACGAGACCACCGAGCAGCAGCAGATTCTCGAGCTCTTCGATGCCCTGGAGAAGCAGATTCGGGTGGGCTTCTTTGAGCTGCCCGGTGCGCTGGTTGCTGGAGGTGTGCAGTGATGCTCCTCGCCCTGTTGACCTCGCTCTTGGGAGGGGCCGCTCAGGCTGCTGACCTGGACGCGGCCTACCAGAAAGAGTTCGCCTACCTCAAGGCCGAGAAGAGCTCCCTCATTCAGGCAACCGAGGCTCTCAAGGAGCAGAGCGAGGCCCAGCTCAGCGCCTCTGAGGCGGAGACCGAAGGGCTGCAGGGTCGCTTGATCTTCCAGACCCTTCAGGCCGACAAGCTGGAGGAGACCCTGAACCAGGCCGAGCGTGCGAGCTTCTCGGCTGAAGAGGACGCCGACCGGGTGGGTGCCTTGCTGATGCAGGCCCGCACCACCCTGGAAGGCATCGAGCTGCCCAGCGAAGTGACCGGTCCCGAGGCCGAGGCCGCTGCCTTGCGTAGTGTCTTCACTGCCGCCTCCGAGCGCATCGCAGAGGGTGGTCAGGTTCGGGTGGAGGAGGGCGCCTTCTTCTTGAACGACGGATCCGAGGCCCAGGGCCAGATCGTGCGCCTGGGCAACATCGCCAGCTATGGCGTCAGTCAAGGCCAAGCTGGCGCGCTGGCCCCTGCTGGAGAGGGCCGCTTGCAGCTCTGGCCGGCCGAGGCCTCCGCTGCTGCACGGGCGCTGGGGGCCGGCGAGCTTCCCGCCAAGCTGCCCGTGTTCTTGTACGAGAACCTGGACAAGCGCATGGAGGAGCAGCCCGCCAAGACCCTGGGCCAGGTAATGGAGGGCGGCGGCGTGGTCGGCTGGATCATCCTGGGCCTGGGCATCGCAGCCTTCTTGATTACCGGCATTCGCCTTCTCATTCTGCGCAGCGCTGGCAAGCCCGGAGCCCTGGCTGACGCCGTGTGCAAGGCCTTGGAAGCCGGGGACCTTCAGGGCGCCATCAGCGCTGCACAGGCCGACGGCGCCGCATCGCGCGTTGCCCAAGCGGTGCTCGCCGCCCGGGGCATGGCCCGGGAGCAAATCGAAGACTTGGCCAGCGAGGCCTTGCTGCGAGAGACGCCGCGCCTGGAGCGCCTGGGGCCGGCCATTCTGGTCATCGCTGCCGTGGCCCCCCTCCTAGGTCTGCTCGGCACCGTCACCGGCATGATCTCGACCTTCGACATCATCACCGAGTTCGGCACGGGGGACCCCAAGATGCTCTCCGGAGGCATCTCCGAGGCCCTGATTACCACCCAGCTGGGCCTGGTCGTGGCCATTCCCGCAGTGCTCTTGGGCAACGCCATCGGCGGAAAGACCGAGGCGGTGCTCTCCGAGCTGGACCGGGCCGCCCTTCAGATGGTCAACGCCATCGACGCGCCCGAGAACGGGCTCAGCAACGCGGAGCAGCAGCTTGCTTGAGCACGCCCTAGAGGTCTGGAAGGCAGGCGGCTTCGTCATGCCCCCACTGGCCATCGCCACCCTCATTCTGTGGTGGACTCTGGGCAAGCGATTGGCCTTGCTTCGCCGTGGCCGGAGCGGTGCCCTGCGCACGCTTCTCGCTTCCGCCGAGGCTGGCACGCTCCAGCCCAGTGGCGTGGTGGACCAGGCCCTCGCTGAGGGGGTTGCCGCCGCGCAGGCGCATCCCACCCAGGTTCGGCCCCGGGTTCAGTTGGTCATAGACCAAGCCCGCCAACGACTCCAAGCTGGCAGCAAGACCATCACCTTGATCGTCGCCATCGCGCCCCTGGCCGGCTTGCTTGGCACGGTGACGGGCATGATTGAGACCTTCGATTTTCTCGCCACGATGACCCTGTTCTCGCGCAGCGGTGGCATCGCCGGCGGCGTCTCTCAGGCCTTGGTGAGCACCCAGGCTGGGCTGGCCGTGGCCATCCCGGGCGTCATCGCTGGGCGCTTGCTGGCCATGAAGCAGGACCGCTTGGAGCTTGAGATCGACGAAGTGGAAGAGCTGCTGGCAGCCCACATGAGCCACCGGGAGGCGGCATGAAGTTTCGGCGCAAGAAGCACCAGGACCGGGACATCGACATCAGTCCGCTGATCGACGTGGTCTTCATCCTGCTCATCTTCTTCATGGTGACGACGACCTTCGCCAAAGACATGAAGCTGGACATCGAGCGGCCCAGTGCGCGCTCAAGTTCGCCAGCTTCGACCAAGGCTGTGCGTGTCTACGTGGACGCGGGTCAGCAGGTCTACGTGGACGATGTCCCGGTCAAGGCCTGGATGCTGGAGTCCCGCATGCGCGAGATGCTGGCGGGTGCCAGTGAGCCGGCTGTTGTGGTCGTGACCGACCGCTCGGTGCCGGCAGAGACCTTGATTGAAGTGGTGGACCGCTGCCGTCTGGCAGGGGCCGAGAACGTGGGCGTCATCACCGACGCCGAGGAGGGTTGAGATGAACATTCCCGCACCCCTGATGGGCGCCCTGAGCATGTTGGCCGGCAGCGCCGGCGTCTTCTCCTTGTTGGTGGGCCTGAACTTGGGCGGGACCGACGCCCCCCAAGTCGAGGAGCGCGCCTCCATCGCACTGGACGCGGCCCCCAAGCCTCCGCCACCCAAGCAGAAGCAGCGTCCTCGCAAGGCCCGGCCCAAGAAGGCCGCGCCCAGCGCACGGGCGCCGCTGCCCAACTTGGGCGCGGGTCTTGGTGGCCTGGACTTGGGCTTGCCCAACCCCGGCATGGGCGCCATGGCCGAAGGACTGCTGGGCGATGTCAGCGATGTGATCATGACCCAGGACACCGTGGATGCGCCCCCGCGGCCCATCAACCAGGCCCAGCCGGTCTACCCCTCCCGTGCGCGCTCCAAGAACATCGAAGGCTTCGTGACCTTCAGTCTTCGCGTTGGGCTCGACGGCTCGGTGGAAGAGGTCCGGGTTCTCGAAGCCCAGCCGGCCGGTGTCTTTGAGCAGGCGGCCAAGGAGGCCTTGATGGACTGGCGCTTTGAGCCAGCCACCTACGAAGGGCTGCCCGTGGCCACCCGCATGCAACAGACCCTGCAGTTCAAGCTCCAGTGAAGAGCCTGCTCCCCCTGCTGTTGATGAGCGTGTTGGGCGCCGCCTTTGGCGAAGGCCTGGCGCAAGAACGTCGTGCGTCCAAGGACGCTGCCGAGGAGGTCCCCAGTGTGGACCCTGAGGAGCAGCTCTCTCTGGCTGCGATGCTCATCGGCGATGGGAACTGGGAGCGCGCAGCGCTGGCCTTGAAGCAGGTCGACAGCAGCCATCCAGAGCTGGATCAGGCCCGCTATCACACCTTGTTGGCCCTGCTGGCCCTGCAGAGCCAGGACAACGAAGCCGCTGTGCGGGAGCTGCGGGCGGCCATGGCTGCTGGCGCCGAGGAGCCCCGCCTCTATGCCCACCTGGCGCGGGCCCTCTCTGGCTTGGACGAGCCGGACTTGGTCGGGGCTTGGCAGGTTCTGGAAGAGGCGAGCGCCAAGTTCCCCGAGCAGTCCATGTACGACGAGCAGCGGGTGCTGCTCCTGGTGCAGCTCGGGCTCTACCAGGCGGCCCGGGACCTGGGCGCCCAGATCCAGGCCGAGCGCGGTCTGAGCGTCGAGACGCAGATCGTCGTCGGCGAGGCCATGCACCGGGCAGGCCAGACGGAGCAGGGGCTGGTGGTGCTGGAGCAGGCCTTGTTGCTGCATCCCGAGCACGAAGAGCTGCCCCTTCACTTGGCCCGTTTGTATCTGGCCGCCGAGATGCCTCTGACGGCCGCACTGCTGCTCCAGCGAGCAGTGGAGTCCCAGCCCAAGCTGGCCCTGGAGGCCGCTGAGTGCTTCCGCCGGGCTGGACAGCCAGAGCGGGCGCTGATGATGAACGCCCGGGTGCCAGACCCCAAGGATGCGGCCCGTCAACGTCTGGGCTTGCTGCTCGAGATCCAGGGCTACGAGCGCGCCATCTCCCTGTCCACCCGCTTGGACCGCTTGGGATTGCTGCAGGAGGACGAGGTGCGCTACGGCCTGGCCTACTCCTGGTACCAGAGCGGCGATGCCACCCAGGCCGACGCCCTGCTCAAGGGCATCTCGGACCCCGCGGTCTTCACTCGGGCCACCGCCCTGCGCCGGGCCATGGAGCTCTGCGTGGAAGACGGGGGATGTCGATGAACCCGCTCATGCTGGCCCTGCTCATCAGCGCGCAGGCCCTCGCGGATGGACAGGTGGAAGGCATCGTCTTCAACGCCGATGGCACCCCAGCCGCTGGGACGATGCTTCAGGTGGGCGGGCGCGTGGTGACCTCGGATGGGGAAGGGGGCTTCTCCACGGACCTGCCAGCAGGAGAGCACCAGCTGGTGATTGGATCGGAGTCTTGGACGGTCTCCGTCCAGGACGAGCAGGTCACTGAAGTGCTCCTCACCAAAGGCGGAGGGGCTCTGATCGAGGCGCCGGCAGAGCCTGTCGTGCTCCAGGATCTGGGTCCCCCAGGCACCCTGGTCGGCACCCTCGTGCACGCCGAGGACAGGCGACCCATGCCCGGCGCCCGCATCTATGTGCGCGGCTTGGATGCCGAGGCTGTGAGCGACGAGAAGGGCAACTTCACCCTGGAGCTTCCGGCCGGAGATCTGGAACTCAGCGTGATTTTGGGGGGCTACAGCACGCTCTCCCCGACGGTCACCATCGCCCCGGAGTCGGAGACCCAGCTCACCCTGGAGCTGATCCCTGCCGGTGTGAAGGGCGAGGACTTTGTGGTCCTGGCTCCCAGGGTGGAGGGCGGCGCGGCGGAGCTGCTGGAGGAGCGCCGGGAGGCGGATACGGTCAACGAGATTCTGGGCGCCGAGGAGATGTCCCGCTCCGGAGACTCGGATGCGGCCTCGGCCCTGTCCCGGGTCACAGGGCTGACCGTTGTCGGCGGACGCTACGTCTACGTGCGCGGCCTGGGCGACCGCTACTCGGCCACCACCCTCAATGGCTCCAGCTTGCCCAGCCCCGAGCCGGAGCGCCGGGTGGTCCCCCTGGACCTCTTCCCCGCCAGCGTCTTGGACTCCGTGGTGATCCAGAAGACCATGTCGCCGGACCAACCTGCCGAGTTCGGCGGTGGTGTGGTGCAGCTGCGCTCCCGCATGGCACCCCCGGAGCCCTTCTTGAGCGTGGGCATCTCCGGCGCCTACCGCCACGGAACCACCTTCCAGCAGGGGCTGACGGGAGAGAGGGGCCCCACGGACTTTCTGGGCTTCGGCGCGGGATACCGGGCCCTGCCCGCCGGCTTGGACGCCGCCAGCGGGGATGAGGCTCTGGTGCAGGGGGACATGTTCACGCCGGGCTACTCACCCGAGGATCTGGAGGCCTATGGCGAGTCCTTGCCCAACCGCTGGGTCTTGAACTCCCGGCAGCTCCCGGCAGACTTTGGTCTGGACATTGGCGCAGGCTTTGGGCACTCCTTCGGAAAGGACCGGAGCGCGGGCGTCCGGGTCGGTGTGAACTACGGCCAGAGCTGGAAGAAGCTGGACTATGAGCGCACCTGGTATGTGCTCTCCGGCGAGGGCATGGAGCCGAGCTCCACCTACCGCTTCCAGTCCACCCAGCAGAGCGTGGGGCTGGGCGCGATGATGGCGGCCGGCGTAGAGCTGGGGCAGCACCAGGTCTCCCTGGTCTCCCTGGTCAACCGGGACAGCTCCTATGAGTCCCGCACCTACGAGGGCTTTGCCCGGGATGAGAACGCCATCATCCGTGAAGGCCGCGTGCGCTGGATCGAGCGTCAGTTGGTGTTCAACCAGCTCTCGGGCGAGCACGTCTTGCCCGTGGACAGCGGCCTGGAGCTGGACTGGCGCTACGCCTACAGCGTGGCCACCCGCTTGGAGCCGGATCGACGGCACTGGACCGATGAGTACCAGGAGGGCTCCGATACCTGGCGTCTGTCCACCCGCTCCTTCGGAAACGGGGTGCTCTACTCGGAGCTGGCCGAGACCAACCACGACGTGGGGGTGGGCCTGACCCAGCCGGTGGCGTGGCTCGACGGCGCTCTGAAGGTGGGGGGCAGCGCCCGGGTTCGGGACCGCCAAGTCGACACCCGCCGCTACCGCTTCTTCGACAAGTTCGCCGCGGACAACCAGGAGATCGACTCGGTGCTGGCAGGGGACAGCTCCGGCTACTTCACCCCGGAGACCATCGGTCCCCAGGGCTTTCAGCTCCAAGACAACACCCAAGCCACCGACAACTACCTGGCGCAGCAGCGAATCCAAGCTGGGTACATGATGCTCAGCGGCGGGACCGGCCCCTGGCGCGCGATGGCGGGCTTCCGGGTGGAGCGCTCGGTGCAGGAAGTGACCACCTACGCCCGCTTTGACCCGGACGCGCCCCCCGTCAAAGCCGCCATCGACAACACCGACTTCCTCCCCAGCGGCAACCTCGCCTTTAGCCTGAGCGACACCATGCAGCTGCGGGCCGCCTATGGCCGCACCGTGTCCCGTCCAGACTTTCGCGAGCAGTCACCAGCCACCTTCTTTGACGTGACCGGCGGCCGGGCGGTCTTTGGAAACCCGGATCTGCAGCGCGCCATTCTGCACAACGTGGACCTGCGCTGGGAGTGGTACCCCCGAGCCGGTGAGAGCGTCAGCGTGGGCCTCTTCGGCAAGCGCTTTGTGGCCCCCATCGAGATGGTCATCGTGCCCAGCGGCGGCAACCCAGTCACCTTCGCCAACGCCGAGTCCGCCAACAACTTGGGCATTGAGCTCGAGGGCCGCAAGGCGGTGCCCGCGGCGCCGGACTTCTTCGTGGCCGGCAACGTCTCCCTCATTCGCAGCCGGGTCACCCTGGCCGAAGGCAGCGGCATTCAGACCTCGAGCGAGCGGCCCTTGCAAGGCCAGTCTCCCTGGGTCTTCAACGTGCAAGCCGGCTACCAAAACCCCGACTCGGGACTGGGCTTCACCGCCCTCTACAACGTCGCCGGTCCGCGCATCCAAGAGGTCGGCGCCCTGGGCATCCCCGACACCATCCTGGAGCCCACCCACGGCTTGGACTTGGTGGTCAGCAAGGGCCTGCCCGCGGGCTTTAAGGTCAAGGTCAAGGGCCAGAACCTGCTGAACTCTCCGGCCCGGGTCACCCAAGGGTCAGAGGAGATTGAGAGCATTCGCTCCGGCGCGCGGATTGGGCTCAGCCTGGACTGGGGAATGTAGGGCGGGGAGGCCTGTGGCATCTTGCACAGCGTGCTGCTCCTCCTGCTCCTGTCCTGCGATTCAGCAGGTGACCTGACCCCCACGGTCGAGGTCATTGAACCCGTCGCCCATCTGGCACGCATGAGCCTGGATCTACGTGGCATTCGGGCGAGCCCGGAGGAGCTGTTGGACGTGCGCCTGAACCCGGGCAAAGTCCAGGAGTACGCACAGCTTTGGGTCTCTGAGCCCGCCTTCGCCGAGCAGATGGCCTGGCACTACAACGCGCGCCTGCACACCGCCGTCGCGCTGCGCTCGACCCCGCGTCGCTTCGAGTTGAGCGAGACCGAACACCGGGAGCTGGGGTGGGCGCCCCTGGAGCACGTGCGCCAGATCATCGCCGAGGACCGGAACTTCAGCGAGGTGGTCACGGCCCAGAGCTTGCCGCTGGGGCAAGCACAGGCACAGGCGCTGGCATGGCCGGAGCCAGCGCAGGCGTGGAGCTTGGAGGTGCCGCCCGATGGCCGGCCCATGGCCGGTCTGCTCTCCAGCCCGACCCTCTGGCTGGTCATCGACGGGGATGCGACCTCGATGAACCGCCAGAGGGCCAACGCGGTGGCCCGCATCTTCCTGTGCGCGGACTTCTTGGACCGGGAGGGGGAGTTCGAGTTCGCCTTGGCCCCCGAGGACCTCCAGGCCAGCGAGGCGGCCGCCCAGAGCCAGGACGCCTGTCAGTCCTGTCACGCCGCTCTGGACCCCCTGGCCGCCGCGCTGGGAGGCTTCTCGGAGCGCTCGGTGAACGAGCCCATCGATGAGGCCGCGGTGTACTCCACCTTCACCCAGGACTGGTTCCGGAGTTGGGTGGAGCCGGCCTACTACGGGGCCCCGCTTGGGGACTTGGCCCACCTGGGCGAGCACATCGCGGCAGACCCGCGCTACGGACTGTGCACCACCCAGTTTGTCGCCGAGAGCCTGCTGGGCCGCGCGCTCCAGGACAGCGACCCGCTCCTGGAGTGGGGGCCCACCGCATCGGTGCAGGACCGGGCGCTCCAGCTGACTCAAAGCGCGCAGTACCGCAGCCCCCAAGGCCGCACGCTGAGCAACGAGCAGCTCTACAGCGTCGCGGTGGACTTGGGGGAGAGGCTTGGGGGCGGTGACCTCTCGCAGCGCCTTGAGCCCTTGCTCTGGTCACCGGAGCGCCGCGTGCTGGCTGGCGGCAGCGATGACTTTGCGGTGCTCGCCGAGAACGGGACCCCCAGTCTGGGGCATCACCTGAGCATGGCGTGGGTGGCCCGGGAGCTGGCCCAGGCGGTCTCCTTGGCGGGCCCCAGCAACGAGTCCGAGGTGCGGGCACAGATCGCTGAGCTGCACACCCTGATCCTCAGCGAGCCGGTGCTGCCGGAGGACCCCCAGGTCGATGCCCTCTGGCAGCTTTACCTGGACGCCGGCGCGTGGGATGCCCCCGAGGTGGCCTGGGACCTGGTGCTTCAGGCGCTGGTCCGGCACCCACAGGCGCTGGTGTACTGATGTGGACTCTCCTGCTGGCCTGCGTGAGCTCGGAGCCTGAGTCGATCAGCGACTACAGCACCCACGCGGCGCCCACTCTGCGAACCCACTGCACGGCCTGTCACGGCGCTCTGCGCTCGGAAGGGGGCGTGCAGCTGCACACGCTCAGCCTGGCCTCGTCGGGGGGAGCGCGCGCTCTGACGCGCATGGCGGAAGGCTCCATGCCGCCCGGGGGAGGGGTCAGTCAGGGAGAGATCGACGCCTTCACCCTCTGGATGGCCCAAGGGGCACCGGGGCAGGACATCCCGGCCCCTCAAGCCAGCCTGCCGGAGCAAGGTCTGGGGTCTCTGGAGGTCAACGCCACCCTCTTGGAGCTGGGCCCCGGGCGCTTTGAGGTGAGCTGGGTGGAGGCCCTGTCAGGGGAGCCCTTCGCCAGCGAGGTCTGGCTGAGCCAGGACGACGCCATCTTCTTGGAGGAGCGGGTCGCTCTGGATGTGGTGGACCGCTGGGAGCCTGCTCTGCGCATCTTCGATTCCGCGCAGGAGAGCTGGACCCAGGATGTGCAACACAGCCGCAGCGATGCCCTGGGCGAGGACACCTGGAGTGAGCGCTGGACTGGCGAGAGCTGGGATGCGCTGGATGCCCGGGCCTTCGACAAGCAGGCGCTGGGGAGCCGGGTTGTGGAGACCCAGGGCGCCACGATGAGCTTCCAGGCTGGGGAGCGCTACCTGGTCGCCCGCGGCAGCCAAGATCCCGAACTGGGTCGGGCTGAGTTCATGCTGGTGCGCACCGAGGCTCTGCCCGAGACCTTGCTGGAGGACGGTCTGGTGTGGACCGAGCGGGTGACCCTGTGGCCCTGACCCGCCGGAGATTCTTGGGGGGCTTGGCGGCCTTGGGTCTGAGCGCCCCGCTGCTGAGTCGGGTCGCCCACGCCGCCAGCGAGCACCGCGTGGTCGTGTACTGGAACGATGGCGGCTGGGACCCCACCTACGTCTTTGACCCACACTTTGAGAGCACGCGCATCGCCGGGGACGCCGAGTCCCTGCCAGCCCAGGCTGGGGGCATTGACTTTGCCGATGCCGAGAGCCGACCCAGCGTTCGTCGCGTCTTTGAGGACTTTGGTGCACGAGCGCTGGTGGTCAATGGTCTGGCGGTGGGCAGCATCTCCCACACGGCCTGCGCCAGGCTGATGTTGACCGGGTCCAGAGACAGCCGCCAGGCCGACCTGGCCAGCCAAGTGGGAGGGCGGCTGGCGGGGGATGCCGCCATTCCTTTCTTGGCGCTCTCGGGACCACGCTTTCCCGGGGACCAGGGACAGGCCCTGCTCTCGGCCAGCCCCGATGCGGTGCAGCTCATCCAGGACACCCGGCAGATGCCCAATGAGGCGTTGGTCCAACAGTATCTAGAAGGAGTGGCCTTGGGGCAGGACCCCAAAGCGCAGGCCTATGGAGACTCCCTGGGGCGTCTGCCCAGCCTGCTGGAGCAAGGCGAGCTGCTCACGGGGGAGAGCGACCTGCAGCGGGCCATCGCGGCCTTGGACGCCGAGCTCTGCCGCAGCTTGATTCTCCAGGCGCAGCTGCCCATGCGCACCGTCTACGACTCGCACCAAGACAACCACGGCAACCAGTCGCGGGCTTTGGAAGGTAGTTTTGGCGATCTGCACACCCTTCTCAGCGCCCTGGAGGCCCAAGGCAGCTTGGACCGCACCCTGGTGCTGGTGCTCAGCGAGATGGGCCGAACCCCCGTGCTCAACGCCTCAGGCGGCAAGGACCACTGGCCCTACACCTCGGCCTTGCTCATCGGTGGAGGCATCTCCGGCGGCCGGGTCATCGGCAGCACCGATGGATCGATGGCGGCCCAAGGCATGGACCGAGAGTCGGGCGCTCTGCGGGAGGACATCTCCGCGCCGACCTCGGCGGACCTGGTGGGCGGGGTGCTTCAGCACTTGGACTTGGACCCCCAGGAGCTGCTGCCGGGGTGCGCGCCCATACGGCTGTGATGGACCGAGACTCAGGGGCGCGGCCTTAGGCTTGGGTCCAGAGCAAAGGCCTTCTCGTAGTAGCGCTTTGCCTCGCTCGGGTTGCCCAACATCTCGTGGGCGATGCCCATCCCCGCCGTCGCCCGGGCGTGGTTCGGCTCCCAATACAAGGCGCCACCGCAGCTCTCCAAGCTCTCGGTCCAGGCGCCCAGCTTCTGCTCTACCAAGCAGAGGTTGAAGTAGTAGTCCTGGAGCAGCACGTCGTCTCCCGGCGCGAAGCCCTGCTTGGGACGGTGGGTGAGTGCCTCGTAGTAGGCCGCGGAGCTGCACGGGTAATCTTGGAGCTCAAAGCAGGAATACCCCAGGCGCCACCATCCCTGGAAGTGGGTTGGTTTGGCGCGAACCAGCGCCTCGAAGTGTTGCCGCGCCTGAGGCCAGTCTTGGTCGGTAAAGGCCGCATTGCCGGCCGCCCAGAACATGCCGGGGGCCAGCAAGTTGTAGCGCCGCTCGTCCTCGAGCAGCAGCGCCTTGGATGTGCGAAGTGCCCCTTGTAGGGCCCCTTGGGCCGCCTTCTTCTCCCCCCCGCTCGTGGCCATGGTGATGCGGCGGTTCTGGAGTCCCAGGTAGGACTCCGCGATGCGTGGGTTTCCAGGCGACTTGGGGTAGTCCGCCTCCACCAGCTGTCCGGTATTGCGCCAGTCGGGGATGCGTTCCAGGCTCAGGCCTGCCCAAAGCAGCGCCAGGGCCACGCCCACGCCCCAGACCCACTTGCCATGGCGCTCGACCAGCTTGGCGCAGCCCCAAGCCAGGATGCCGCAGAAGCCCACGGTCAGCAGGTACAGGTAGCGCTCGGCCATGGTGGAGCCCACCACCTGCACCAGCACGTTGCTTGGGATGGCGTAGCCGATGGCCATCCAGCCCAGGGCCCAGCCCCACATGGAGCGCTTGGGCAGCTGCCAGGCCAGCAATCCGGTCAGCACCAGGGCCAGCAGCAGCCCAGCGATGGCCTGGGGGTGGTCCATTCCGGCCAGAGGGATGTAGCCCAGGCTGCGGTCCCAAACCAAGGGCCGAGGGAAGAGCAGTAGGCGCGCATAGTCGGCGAAGATCCAGAAGATCATGCCCATGGACTCGCTCCAGTCCTGGGCGGCCCAGACCGCGTTGTTCACGAGCTGCTCGCTGCCCTCGCCTTGCACCTTGAGGACGTGGCCGGTCACCCGGTAGCGCTGGATGAAGTAGGGCAGCAGCGGCGGGAGCGTCAAGGCGGCGCTCCAGGCGGCGATGGCCTTGGCGCGGATCTGGGTCCCGCACCACAGGGTCAGGGGGAGCAAGGCCACCGTGACCAGGGCGTTCTCCTTGGTCAGCAGGGCCGCCAGCATGCAGAGCATGGCCAGCGCGATTCGCCATGCGCGTCCAGACTTGGAGAGGGTGGGGGTGCGGGCCAGGTCCAGGCCCAGGCTCAGGACGGCGAGCTGAAAGGCCAGGGCCATCAGCTCGTCGCGGCTCTTGATGTTCGCGCTGACCTCGACGTGGAGGGGGCTGAGTACGAAGAGGGCGGCGCCCAGAGCGGAGGCGCCACGGGCGTGGGTGAGGCGGTGGAGCAGTCCGTAGACCAGCGCTGCGGTGGCCGCGTAGATCAAGACGTTGACGCCGTGGGAGACGCCAGGATCAAAGCCGAAGAACTCGAACTCCAGGGCGTAGCTGATCATCGGCAGCGGCCGATAGTAGGTGGCGTAGCCCTGGAAGAAGCCTTCCCAGTAGCTGGACTCGAGAAGGGGAATGACCCCGGCCAGGCCTTGCTGCACCCAGCGGTTGCTGGAGATGACCGAGTTGTCGTCCAGGGCGTAGTCGAAGCTCAGGGTCTGGGCGTAGAGCAGCAGGGCCAAGGCGGCCAAGAGCACCGGGATCCAGAGTGCGTTTGGCCGCCCCCGACCTGGGGGCTTGGCAGGGCTGGGGCTCGGCTGGGTCGGGGGAGCGCTCAGGGCCGCTTTGGGGGCGGTGGGCGCGACAGAGGGTGCTGCAGCGCTAGGCTTGGACCGACTCTTGTTCTTGCGCTTCTTCTTGGCCATCGTCACCTGCTGGGGGGGAGTCTACGCGATCCCGCCAGAGGTGAAAGCCGGCCATGCCCAGCAACATGGTCGCGGCAAAGACCAAGGCTCCTTTGCCGCCCGAGGCCAGGCTGACCACGCCCGGTCCAGGACAAAAGCCGCCGAGCCCCCACCCCAAGCCGAAAACCACTGAGCCTGCGACCAGGCGCAGGTCGATGTGTTCGTTCTCGGGCATCTTGAAGTTCAAGTCGAAGACGGGACTCTGGCGCCGCATGGTCAGGCGGTAGCAGATCCCAAAGGTGATGGCTGCGCCGCCCATCACAAAGGCCAAGGAGGGGTCCCAGTCGCCGGTGACGTCCAGAAAGGCCAGCACCTTGCCAGGCTGCGTCATGCCCGCCAAGCCCAGTCCAAGGGCGAAGACCACGCCGGCCACGGCCGCGACGATGCTGCGCGCGAGGGTGTTTTGATGCGTCGCACTTGAGGCGTTCATGCTGCGCCCCCCAAGACCCAGTTCATCGTGACCCAGGCGGCCACGCCCCCGCTGGACATGAACAGTCCCACCGCCGCGAAGGAGCGCTTGGAGAGACGGGGCAGTCCGCAGACGCCGTGTCCACTGGTGCAGCCGCCGCCCATGCGGGTCCCGACCCCGACCAGCAGTCCGGAGATGCCCAGGGCCCAGAGGGGGAGCTGGAGGGTGTCCACGTAGACCTGGGGGGCGAAGGCCAACAGGGCCATGCCGCCTGCCAGCAGGCCTGCCAGGAAGCTCAGTCGCCAGGTCCGGTCACCCGATTGTGCCCCGAAGAGCCCACCGAGAACCCCACTGATTCCGGCAATGCGGCCGTTGAAGAGCAGGAGTGTTGCAGCGGCCAGGCCGATCAGGACGCCGCCAAGGGTGGAGGCCAGTGGGGTGAAGTTCTCGATGTCGGGCTCCCGAATGGACAAGAGGATGCTGCGTGGCGCGAGGAGTTACCCTGTGCACCCTGGAGGTGCCCGTGGGTGTGTCTGAGTCGCTTGAGGCCATTGGTTGCAACGTTGTCCTGGAGGAAGAGGGGCGTTGGGTCGGAGTGCGCAGTCCCTTCTACTGGGATGTGGGCTTTACCAAGATGACGCAGGTCATCATGGTCCGGGAGGTGGAGCACCTGAGCTCGGCCGACCTGGATGTGGACCTGACCTGGCTTCAGGACAACGCCAGCTCCTTGGACCCCAGTAGTCTGCCGCGGGGCTTTCAAAAGGGCATCGGTGTCATGGCCTTTTATCACGCCAAGACCGCCGATCCAGACGCCGTCGCCCGTTTGAGCAGCAAGCAGAAAATGGCCTTTGCCAGCTTCTTTTACCCAGCCGGCGTGGTGGGCGGAGAGCTGAAGATGCTCACGAGCACGCCGATGTGGGGCGCGGCGTACTTTGGCAAGTTCCGGTGGCTCGCCAAGAAGGTTCTGACCGGACAAGGACCGGAGAAGGAGCCCATCTCCTGGATGCTGCCCATCGTTCTGGGCATGTGTTTTGGAGCGCCTGTGCTGGTGTTCCTGTGTGGCGGCATCGCCAGCATGCTCTGAGGCAGGAAGACTGGGCGGACTACTGGTCCAGCTCAATCTTGTTGTGCTTGCGCTCTTTGAGGAACTCAGAGAGCGCCTGTCCTCCAGCGGTGTCCTTGCCCTCGACCTTGATGCGCTGGGTCATCTCGCGAATGGGGGCCTCGGCCTCGCTGCGCTTGATGTTGGTGGTCACCAGGTCCAGGGCAGCGCGCAGCCCGTTGGCTTGGCGAAGCTGACGAATCAAGCTGAAGCTCAGGCCGCCGCCACCGAGCACCAGCACGACGATGCCCACCAGCGCGCTCCAGAAGAAGCTCTGCCAGCGCTCGCCTTCGGTCTCGGCTGCAGCGCGTGCGTTCTCCACGACCGCATCGGCCCTGGCCTGCAGGGCGTCCCCCAGGGGGCCGTTCAAGTCCGTGGCGAGCTGCGCGGTGAGGGCGCTGGAGGCGGCCTTGGTGGCCTCGCCGGCGAGGGCGGGTGCTTGGGCTTGGATGACGGGGTTCAGGTCCCGCTCCAGTACCAGCTTGAGGGCGGGGCCCAGATCCTCCTCCAAGGCCTTGGCCAGGGCCGGTCCGCCCTTCTCCGCCAGGCCGCGAACCACCGCCGCGGAGATGCCTGCTGCGATGGCCTCGATGTCCTTCTTGCCTTGGCCGTTGCGGATCTGCGCGAGGGTCTGGGTGACGGCGGCGGAGAGCTGCTCCTGCAAGGCCGGTCCGATCTCTTCCCCGAGCACGGCTGCGATCTGAGGCCCCAGGGCAGCGATCAAGGCCTCGACCTGCGCTTGGATGGCCTGGACCTTCTCCTCGTCGTTCAGGCCATCCAGGGCACCGCCAACGAGGGACTGCCCCAAGGCCTGGGCTGCGGCCTGGAGCTCGGGTTTGGGGTCCCCGTTCTCATCGACCAAGGAGGACTGAAGGCCGGCGCCGAAGTTGGCGCCGACCCGGTGCATGGGGGCACAGGAGAGCAAGAGCAAGAGCATGGCGGGATGCTACACCGTGGCTCAGGCTTGATCCGGCTTTGGCAGGAAGGAGGCCAGATAGCCCTGAAGGTCGGGGGGCCAATCACCGATGGCATCCAGAAAGCCCGCCACGTCGTTGCGGAAGAGCAAGCGCGAGGCCTGCTCAAAGTCTGGCAGGTTCCCACCCAGGGCTTGCATCACGGTGTAGCAGCGCCGCTGAGCGATAGCCGGGTCCTGTACGCCGCTGTCGATCTGGGCCTGCACCAAGCCCCGAAGGGTCGCCGAGGCAGACTTGGGCTGGGCGTTGAGCCAGGCCCAGTGGCGGGGGAGCAGGGTGACCTCTTTGGAGGTGACCCCAAGCTTGGGGCGGCCCCTGGGCTTGGGCGGGGTCTCTGGGTAATCCAGCAAGGCCAGGGCCAGATCCCCGCGCAGATCGATGTCGATGGGCTCACCGTTCATGTCATTGAAGAGCAGGACGAGCGGAGCGTTGTCGCTCTGGTGGTGGGCCCAGACGCGCTCGGCGACTTGGCGGATGGGACCTTGGAACAGGATGCTGTGGCCCAAGAAGGCGGTGGCTTGAACAGCGGTGCTTTGGCTCGACATTGGAGACTCCTTTTATCCGGGTATAATGGGTGATCGTTTTACCTGGGTAAAAAAGATCGCAGCCGAGAGCGTGGATCGGAAGTTAGAGGCCCTGCATGCTCTCCGACGACGTGATCACCGCCCTGGGCGCCACCGGCGCCAAGCTCACACCCCAGGCCTCCCTGACCCGCAAGGCCTACTGGAAGTGCGGCGGCCCCGCCGAGCTCCTGGTCGAGGTCAAGACACTGGCGCAGCTCCAGGGCGTCATGGCGGTGGTGGACCGTGTGACCGTGTTGGGCCGGGGCTCCAACGCCTTGATCCACGATGCGGGCATCTCCGGTGTGGTGCTGTTGCTCAAGGGGGAGCTGGCTGCGCTCGAGATCGCAGAGGACCACGCGTGGGTCGGGGCAGGCATGAAGCTCAACGCTCTGCTCAACCGCTTGGACCAAGCCGGAATGGCCGGCGCCGAGCCCTTCTCCGGAGTTCCCGGGACCATGGGTGGGGCGGTCGTGATGAACGCGGGCACCCGCTTGGGCGAGGCCAAAGACCGCATTGAGTCCGTGGAGGTGGTCCTGCCCGGCGGCGCTGTGGTGACCTTGACGGCGGAGGAGTGTGGCTTCTCGTACCGGCACAGCGCGCTGCCGGCCGGTGCCGTGGTCTCCCGGGCCAAGATCGCGCTCTCCCCCGACCCTGACGGCGCACGCATGGTGCAGCGGGAGGGCTTCCTGGTCCGTCGAAAGGCCACCCAGCCCCTGGACAAGCCCAGCTGCGGCAGCACCTTCACCAACCCCGAAGGGGACTCCGCTGGACGCCTCTTGGACGCCTGCGGTCTGAAGGGGCACCGCATCGGTGGCGCGGTCATCTCCGAGCTGCACGCCAACTTCTTTTTGAACGATGGGGGAGCGAGCTCTGAAGAGCTTCGGCAGCTCATCGTGCACGCCCGCCGGGTGGTGTACCAACAGACCGGTGTCTTGCTCCGCCCCGAGGTCAAGCTGCTCGGGGACTGGGGTCCTGACCCCTTGGGCGTTGACGAGGGCTGCGCAGATAGCGTGCAACCCGGCTGAAGCAACGTCACCCCACAGGGGACGGGGTTAGCTTGCAGGTATGCAAGACAAGCTCATCTTCGTGCTCGGCCCTCCTCGCTCCGGCAGCACTCTGCTCATGCGCATGCTCAGCGCGCACACGCAGATCTACAGCCGCCCTGAGCCCCACCTGCTCACGCCCCTGGCGCACCTGGGTTTCTACGACAACGTAGACCGGGCGCCCTTCGATCAGCTCCAGGCGGCCACGGCCCTCAAGCAGTTCGTCGCGGACATGCCTGGCGGTGAGGACGACTATCTGGACGCCCTGCGGGCCTACACCGACGTGATGTACGGCCGCATGCTGACCACCCAGGACAAGCCCTACTTCTTGGACAAGACCCCGGCCTACGCCCTGATCTTGCCCTTCATCGCGCGGCTCTTCCCCAAATCCCACTTCGTCATCCTGACGCGCAACCCGCTCTCGGTGTGGGACAGCTTCGCGGCCAGCTTCTTCGATGGCGACTACCAGGCGGCCTACGACTTCAACCCGGTGCTCGAGCGCTACGTGCCTGCGATGGCCGACTTTCTGCGCACCGCCCAGGTCCCCTTCGTGCACGTCAAGTACGAGGACATCGTCGCGGACCCCGAGGCGCAGCTCAAGCGCATCTACGAGCACATCGGCATCCCCCACGAGCCCGACACGGTCAACTACGGCAAGGCCAAGCCCGCCGTCGAAGGCGGTCTGGGCGACCCCATCGGCGTGGCCAAGCACTCCCGCCCGGTGACCTCCTCCTTGGAGAAGTGGGCCCAGTCGGCAGCGGCAGACCCCGCCAAGGAAGCCTTGCTCCGTCACATGATCGACAGCCTCTCCGATGAGGACCTGGCCACCTGGGGCTGGGACCGGGAGACCCTGTTTGCCCCTCTGGCCGATGTCGACGCCGGCGAGGCCAAGGCCAAGGCTGAGAAGAAGGCCCGAGACGACCGCTGGGACAAGTACAAGTTCGAGCGCCGCACCCTGGTCGCCCTGCGCAAGAACATTCACCACAACGCCCTGGGCAACGTGGTCAAGAAGACGCGCTTCTACTGCGATGTGCTGCTGCGCGGCGACGGTGAGGGCTTCTCGGCCTACGACGCCAAGCGCTTTGGAGCGGACTCGGACGAGGACCAAAAGGGCTGAGGGTCAAGCCAGGAGCATGGGCTTTTTGTCCTTCTTCTTCTCCGTGTCTTGAATCACGTCTACCCGGTCGTTTTCCACGTCGGTCTTCCGGTCCGTGTCCGGCAGGCCCTGCTCCGGCATGTTGTCCAGGTTCTTGGCGTGCGCCAAGAATCCACCTTGAGGAGCCAGCGGATCCATAGACTGGTCCTTGTTTGGCGAGAGGTCCGGACCGCTGTTTGCCATGGACGCCATGGGGCGGTTGTCCATCTGTGCTTGCCGGGCCGCATCGTTCTGGCGCCTTCTCGCCTTTCTGGCCTCTGCCGACATCCTGGGCATGGTCGCCTTCTTGCCCTGGGCCAACTTGGCTTCGGCTTTGGCCTTTTCAGCCTCGTATTTCGCCAGAGCTTTGTCTTGCATGGTGAGCTGCTCGGACTTGTAGCGAGAGACCGTTGCGAAGATCTTGTGCATGCGCCAGAGGATGGGCAAGATCATCTCAGCGGGCACCTGATCACCGGTCATGGTGCCGTCTTTGAGCCCTTGGTAGACGTTCCGCTCGGCGAAGCTCAGGTAGTCATCCTGGGAGCCATTGAGCATCTTCTTGTCCTTGGACGGCTCCCGCTTGCTCAGGTCCTCCCCATTGGAGCCGAGCGCGCCGCCGACCCTCTGCATCCGTGGGTCATGGCTTCCGCTGCCTGCGGAGTAGAGAAGCGCGCGCAAGTTGCGCACGTCCCGAAGGTCCCCGATTTTTTTGCCCCGCTTTCCGGTCATCTTCTGTTTCTGGTAGCTGCCTTGACCCTTGCCCTTGCCGGCGTGCAGATATCGGGCCCAGAAGGAGCCGGGGATGCCAACGCTCTTGATGCCTGCCTTTACCGCCGAGCCGACTGGCCCCGTGCCGTAGGTCGGGATCGATGTGGCGGACTTGATCATGGCCTTGTCGCGCTTGTAGCGCTGGTAGTACAGGCCACAGGCCAGGATTGCTTGGAGCAGCTCGTTGCTTTCGGTTCCCTTGGCCATGGATTCACTGGCATTGATACGGTGCATCTCTTTCCGGGCCTTTTGGCCCTGTTTTGCGACTTCGTATCCAGGGATGCGGCTCTTGAGCGTGTCGGTGTAGGTGCTCTTGGATTTCATGAAACGGCCGAGTTTCTTGGACTTCCGCTCCTTCATGATGTCCAAACCCAAGTCCAGCCCGCCGTGCTGGGTGGCTCCCTTCAAGCTCTGGTAGACCCGGTCGTTCTTCCTCTTCGCTGAGGCGGCTTGCTTGCTGGCGGCCTGGTCGTCCACGACCTCGATGGAGTCTTGGCGCTTCAGAGGTGGCGGGAGCAGGCCCGCCTCCTGGCCGAGCATCTGGTACTCGGCCTCTTCCACTTCGTCTTTGTGGGCCTGTCCGTTTGGCAACCCGGCCTGCAGCGCGTCCAGGCGTGCCCGCGCATCGTCGCCCTTCTGGGGCAGGTGGTCCAGGGACTCCAGCGCCTCCATGTCGTCTTTGGGCTTGAGTCCATCAGGGAGCTCAGTGGGGTCTGTCAGCTGGGCTTGCGTCTCCTTGTCCAGCGGCGGCAAGCCCCTGCGGAGGGCCCTGGCTTGCTCGATGACAAAGTCCTCGTGGTCGTCGTACTCGAGATGGTTGGCCGCTGTCTTGTAGTCCCACTTCACGTCCATCTTCTCGAGCTGGGCCAGCTTGTCTTCGAGGACCATCATGTCCTCGGTTGTGATGCCTTGCGGGCGCAGGGCTTGCCTGCGCATCTCCATCAACTCATCGTCTTGGTTCTTGTCGTAGCTTGAGTCCAGCTGGCCCTGGCGCTGCTCCAACTCCTTGGGGTCGACCTGCTTGTCATGGAGTATGGCCAGCTTCTCGTCCAGCGCCTGCTCGTCGCTGTCGGGCATGGCGGGCACCGTGTTCTGCAGATGCGCCATCGGGTTCAGCGCATCGTTCCGTGCCTGAAGGTCCTCGGTGTCGTGGTCCATCCCGTCCAGAATGTTCATCCGCTGGTCAAGCTCGCTCTCAGGCGCGTCGGGCGGTGCTGGGACGCCACGGCGCAGTTTGGCCATGGGATCCAAGGCGTCCGAACGCCCCTGCAGCTCTTCCATCGTCGGCTCGGGGTCGTCGTCCACCCGCGAGAACTCTTGTGCGATGTCGTTCTCGAGCATCGAGAGGACCATCTCGTCGCTCTCCGGAAGGTTCAAGACCTGCTGGAGCATGCTCGCGTGTTGCAGGAGGTGATCTTGGGGACCTGGGGCCAGGTGGTCGTCGGCTTGGTCAGCGCCCTGTCCAGCCAAGAGTGGCGTACTGGTCTGTCGGGCGAGGGCAGTGGGTTCTGGCATGGCAGCTCCGTGTCTGCCTTCTCCCACGCAAAAAGCCCTCAGATCCTGTCAGGGATCCAAGGGCTTCATGGCGCAAATACGCATCTTAGTTGGCGCTAAGGCCCTCAATCATGGTCTTCAGCTCACCGTTCTCGTGCATCTCCATCATGATGTCCGAGCCGCCCAAAAACTCACCGTTGATGTAAAGCTGGGGGATGGTGGGCCACTGAGCGAATTCCTTGATGCCGGAGCGGACGTCGGGGTCGGAGAGCACATCGAAGGTCTCGAAGGTGGCCCCGTTCATCTTGAGGATCTGCACCGACTTGGCGCTGAATCCGCAGGCTGGGAAGAACTTGTTGCCCTTCATAAAGAGCATGACTTGGTTCTGGGTGACCAGGTCCTTGATGAAGTCTTGAACGCTGCGTTCGGACATTTCGTCTCCAGGTATGGCGAAGGCCTAAGCCTTGTTGGGCCACTTGCTTGGGGTATAGGTCTTCAGGGCAAGGGCGTGAATATCGCCCTTCATGTGATCCCCGAGGGCTTGGTAGACAAGGCGATGCTGTTGAATGCGCGAGCGACCCTCGAAAGCCGAGGAGACAACCTCTGCTTGAAAGTGCTCTTTGTCACCGGCATTGTCGCTGACGAGAGCCTGGCAATCCGGCAGGCTGGCCTGCAGGATCTCGGCAATCTTTGTGGGTTCCATCATGCTTGAGCCGCTTCCTCGTTCCCGCCCTTTAGCCGCGCTTTGGAACAACCGCGAGGCCATGACGTGGTTCAGCTACATCTTGGTTCCTTGGGCCGCTGTGATTGCAGTGTTGATCGCAGCTTTGTGCTTGCTCTTCGCTCTGCCGACCTGGCTGCTCCCTCGGGGGGTGCGTGAGCGCTACTGTTTCTGGACCAACCGTCTGGCCAGTTGGGGCATCTTGCGCATCGGCCTCTTTGCCCGTCCCCAGCTCAAAGGCAGCGAGAAGCTCCCCATCGGGCAGCCCTACCTGCTCATCTCCAACCACCGCAGCTTCGTCGATGTGCTCCTGCTCATCTGGGCGGGGCACACCCAGGGCATCTCCAAGTCCGAGGTCTTCTGGTTCCCGGTGATGGGGCTGCTCGGCTACCTGGGCGGCGCTGTCTTCTTTGACCGCAAGGACCCCAAGGACCGGGCCCGCGCCAAGGAAGAAGCGCTGATGCTCATGCATTCTGGCCGTGCCTTGCACGTCTATCCAGAGGGCACGCGAACCCGCTCACGCTCGCAGACCGTCCTGGAGCGGGTCTACACCGGGCTGGTGCGTGCGGCCTACGATGCGGGCATTCCCGTCGTTCCGGCAGCGGTGTGGGGGACAGATGCCGTGATCCCGGCCACCAATCGCGGCATACGCTTTGGTCAGAAGGTGTGGGCCCAGTTCAGTGAGCCCATCACCCCCGAGGACTACCCGGTCTTCGAGGACTTCTTCGAGGCCGCTTGGGGCCGGAGCCGAGAGATGGTGCACAAACTCAAAGAGGCCCACCCGCATCCGCAGGTAGACCTCCTCGAGTAGCTCCGGTCTTCGACCGGGCGGAGCGTTCTACTCGGTGGCGGGAGCGTCTCCAGCCTCGGCTGCTGGGGCCGCTGCGCCGATCTCAAACATGTAGGTACGCCGTGCCTTCTTCGTGAGCATGGCGTACTTTCCGGCTGGAACAGCGTCCGCAGGGATGTACTGGGCAGCGCGGTCTCCGTGCTCGGCCATGACCACCTTGCTGGTGTCCAGCTCGGTGTTCATCTCGGTGTACACGCCCTCATCGATCTTGGCGCCGATGTAGAGCCACTCTTGTCCCAGGCTGAAGTGGGTGAGGCCTTCGCGGTCGGGGTTGAACTTGACCTCGGGGGACTCGATCAGCGGGAACATCTGCTGGTTCTCGATGGTGGCCTTGCCGATGAGCACCAGGTACTCGCCCGAGGCGACCGCAGGCCAGGAGCCAGGGGTTCCGGTGGGGTAGCGCACGCTCTGCTCGGTCTCGAACAGGGTGGCCGATGCCACATCGGCCTTGGTGCGCTGGGACTCCATGGTGCCGTCAGCCTTGAGCAGGTATACGCCGACGCCTTCTGGACCGCGCCAGGCGGTCAGCTCGTTGGCGGCCGACTGCTCATCGCCGCTGACCTCTTGGTTGCCCGTGAAGAAGCGGGCCTCGTCGCCGGAGGAGATCACGTAGGTCTGGCCCGCGCAGAGCTCACCAAAGCTGTAGGCGCCGCTGGCGTCTGTGGTGGTCTCAAAGACCTTGCAGGTCTGGTCTGGCGCCTCGGAACGGGCCAGCAGTCGCAGCTCGGAGACCGGAGCTTTGCTCAGCCCGTCGGTGACGGTGCCCGAGACGGAGCCCTTTGTACAAGCGGACAGGGTGATGAGGGATCCGACAGCCAGACAGGCGGCGATGCGGTTCATAAGGTGCTCCTAGAGGGGGGGCCTACAGTGGCCCCCGCATGTCATGGGAGCGACACTACCAGAGGTCCCGCCTTGTGGTAGCGCCTTTTCAAGTCAGAGCGCCGCTTGAGGGGAAGCCCCAGAGTCAGCCGGCGTGCAGGGCCTTGAGTTCGGCGGCCATCGCCAGGGCGTGCTCGCGTACCAGAGCCTGATGATCGGCTTGGTACCGCGCTTCTTCTCCGGGCTTGGCGAAGAGCACACCGCGGCTGCTGTTCACCAGCGCGCCCAGGCCGTCTTGGCGGAAGCAGGGCAGGGTGTCCGCTGCGGAGCCGCCTTGGGCCCCGTATCCAGGCACCAAGATCCAGGACTGCGGCATGGCTGCCCGCAGAGCGCTGGCCTCGGATGGCACCGTTGCGCCGACCACTGCGCCCACCGGACCCAAGGCCTGGGGGCCGGAGCGGCTCTGGTTCCACGCCGAGATCCACCCCGCCACCTTCTCAGCGACCCCATTGGCCTGCATGGCGTCGGCCTCCGCGTTCGAGGTCCGCACGAGGATGAAGAGCCCCTTTCCTTGGGCATCGCAGCAGTCTAGGAAGGGCCGCAGACTCTCGGGGCCCAGGTAGGGAGACAGGGTCACCGAGTCGGCGCCCAGTGGGCCGGTGTCGTCCAGGGTCGCTCGGCAGTAGCCCTGAGCGGTGGAGCCGATGTCTCCGCGTTTGGCGTCCAGGACGACCAGCAGGCCCATGGCCTTGGCCCGCGCGACCAAGGCTTCCAGGGCCGCCACACCGGGCGCTCCGAGCTGCTCAAAGAAGGCCACTTGGGGCTTCACCGCGGCGGCCACGCCAGCGATGGCCTCCAAGACCTCCAGGCCCCAATCCAGCACGGCGCCGGCAGCCGCTTGGCGGAAGGTGGCCCCGTTTAGACCAGCGTACTGCTCCCGGAAATGCACTGGGAGCAGGTGCAGGTGAGGGTCCAGACCGATGCACACAGGACCTTTGTCCTGCACGGCCACTGCAAGTCGTTCAGCGAAGGGCGTCATGGCGGCTCCTGTTTCCAAGGCCTAGCGCGCCGATCACCGGAACACCACCATCAGAAACCGCTCAGATAGTAGTTGTGGGGGCCGCCGGAGTAGCTGTTCAGGCTCCCGATGGGATCCGGCATGGCCGAGCCGGCGCTCATGCCCGTGTAGTACACGGTCTGAGGGGTAGAGGACTCGCCGATGTAGGCGCTGGCGTCGTACACCGCCATCAGCCAGTAGGTGCCCGCGGGGATCGCGGTGTCGGGCACGTCGAAGGTGTTCGTCCCGGTGGTGATGGCCTGTGCGCTGCTCTCGGTCACCAAGGCGCTGGGCTGGCCGCCGCTCTCTGTGTACAAGGCGATCTGTCCATTGGCTGCGCTCCCCTTGGCGATGATGTTCAGGTGGCTGACCGTCATCGCTGTGCTCACGGTCACGGGGTGGCCGAGCAGGTAGTTCTTGCCGTGTACGGAGCTTCCGGAGAACTCGCTCGTGTAGCCCACGTCAAAGGAGCTCGCGAGACCGGCGCTGATGCTGGCGCTCACGCTGGTCTCTCCATCGCTGACGCTCAGGGTGCAGGTGAAGCTCTCCGCCAGGGCCAGGTCAAACAGAGGCACGGTGTCGCCCGGAAGCGTCGTGGTGCTTGGGCCCTCGGCGTCGGGGAAGTCGTCCGGGTAGAGAGCGCCGTCTGCTTCCCAGGTGATGGTGCGGCTCAGCTCGTCCGCGTCGAGGTCCACCGCAGGCACGCTCTCGCTGCACACCATCGGGGTGTCTCCTTGGGAGGCGTCCATTCGTAGAACTGGGGCGCTCGGCGGACTGTTCTCAATGGTCAGCTCTGCCGTGCCCGCCGCCCCTGGGCCGTAGCTGTCCGATGCGCTCACCTCTGCCCGCCAGGTCTCGCCCTTGAAGGTCTGGCTTGCGGGCACTGAGAGCTCGGTCAGCTCAGGGAGCAGCAGCCCGTCCACAAACCACTGGATCCGAAGGACTGGGGTCTCCCCCTCTGGATCCTCGCTGGGCGCCGTGATGGTGACGACCAGGTCATCTTCGGTGGTCGGCTGCGCGGGCTCCATGAGCAGCTCGGGAGCGGTGGGAGGCAAGTCCACCAAGACGGGACGGGTCTCGGACGCGCTCAAGCCGCCTTTGTCGGTGACCTCGACGGTCAACAGGTGCTCTCCAGGGCTGAGCGCGCTCAGGTAGCTGTAGTCCTGGCCTTCGATGGGCGTCAGGGGCAACTCGCCGTCCAGATCGGAGCACCAGACCACCGCCAGTACTTCAGGGCCGTCTTTGTCGTCCAGGACAAGGGCAGACAGGCGCAGGGGCTCGCCGCGGCCGAACACTGCACCCTCCGTGGGTTCAGCGATGGCGACGCTCGGAGCTTGGTTCTCCGTGCCTGTGTCGAGGGTCGCTGTGTCCGCTTCGAGGAGCTGGGTGTCTTGCGGCTCGGGGACTGAATCGGTGCAGGACAGAGCAGCGATCAAGGAGAGCATGGTTGCCTCATCTTCAGGGAGCCGCGAGGGGTGGAGTCGGGATCCGGTGGACCACTGGGATCAGTAGCCGGTCAGGTAGTAGTTGTGGCGGTACCCTGAGTAGCTGCGCAGGCCGCTGAGGGGATCGGGCATGGCTGAGCCACCGCTCATGCTGACGTAGTAGATGGTGTCCCGAGAGCGGTTCTCGCCGACGTAGGCGGTGCTGTCGTAGACAGCCATCACCCAGTAGGTCCCTGCCACGATGGGGGCGTCGGGCACATCGAAGGTGTTGGTCCCTGAGACAATGGCCTGCAGGCTGCTCTCGGTGACCAGAGCGTCGGGCTGGCCGCTCGCGTCGGTGTACAAGGCGATCTGGCCGTTGGAGGTGGTCCGCTTGCCGATGATGCCCAGGTGGGTGACCGTCATGTCCGAGGACACCGTCACGGGGTGGCCCAGCAGGTAGTTCCGGGCAAGGATGCTTTCGTAGGAGTACTCCAGCCAGTAGCCTTCGTCGAAGAGGCTGTTTGGGTTCACGTAGCCCGCGCTCGCGCTGTCGCTGACGCTGAACTCGCCGTCGCTCAGGGTAGCTGTGCAGGTGAAGCTCTCGGCCAGACCCAGGTCCGCGACGGGGACTGTGTCGTCGTCCATCAGCGTGGTGTATAGGCCCACCGCGTCCGGGAAGTCATCCGGATAGACCGCACCATCCGCCTCCCAGGCCAAGTCCACGCTGAGCTCCTCTCCGTCCGGGTCGATGGCCGGGACAGAGAAGGAGCAGACCAGGGGGTCGCTGCCGAAAGAGGCGTCCATGCGCACCACAGGGGTCGAAGGGGGGCTGTTCTGGATGACCACCTCCGCTGTCACGGTGGGACCTGGGCCGTCGCTGTCGAAGGGGGTCACCTCCGCCCTCCAGACCTCGTCGCGGGTGGTCTGTTCGGCGGGGATCGTGAGCTCGGAGAGCTCGGGTAGGAGGACCTCGCCCACGAACCATAGGACCTCCAGCTCGGGCACCTCTCCTTCCGGGTCCTCGCTCGGCACCGGGATGGTGAGCACGAGGTCATCGAGGGTGGACGGCAGCGCTGGCTCGAGCAACAGCTCCGGGGCGCTCGGAGCGCGGTTCACCGTGACGTTTCGGGTGTCTTGCACGCTCAAGCCGCCCTTGTCGGTGACCGTCAAGGTCAGCAGGTGGGCGCCCTCGCCGAGCACAGTGGTGTAGGCGTAGTCCTCGCCCTCCACCGGCGTCAGCTCCAGCTCCCCGTCGACGTCCGAGCTCCACACAAGCTCCAGAACTTCGGGGCCATCCTTGTCGTCCAGGACGGCGGCGCTCAGGCGCATGGTCGCACCGCGTGCGCCCGCGGTGCCCTCCAGGGGCTCGGCGATGGCCAGAACAGGCGCTTGGTTCTCCAAGCCTGTGTCCAGGATCTCCTCGCCGGTGTCTTCGGGGGCGGTGTCCACCGGCGAGGCGGTGTCTGCGGGGGTGTCAGTGCAGGCCAGGGCTGCGAGAAGAAATAGCATGGTGACTTCAGGCGCGGGAGGGGTAGATGCCGACGGTGGCGATGATGTAGTTCAAGGAAAGGGAAGGCTGTACAAGAGGAATGTCCCCTCCAGCTTCTCCGGTGTTCGCGCCGATGCTGCCCTCGGCCATCGCGACGCTTGGGGCCTCTGTGGTGTAAGGACCGCTGGGTGGAGCGCTCGTACCGAAGGTGCCCAGGCTGGCCCCCGCTGCGGTGGACTGGGTGCCAGGTCCTGCAGCCGCCAAGAAGGGGTGGGTGTGTGGGGGCACGTTGTCGCCGGTCAGGGCGTGGGTCTCGGTGCCGGCAGCCTGCCCCAAGGTGCGGGGGGTCAAGCCCGGGCCATTGCCAGCCCCCATGGGCACCCGGCCGCGCAGATCGGGCAGGGCGAAGGTGGTCTTGCCGTCCCCGCCGTAGGTGGTGCCGAGGATGGAATAAAGCGCATCGTTGGTGGAGATGCTCAACAAGCTGCCGTCGCAGAGAGCCCAGCCTCGGGGCGCAAAGTTCCCTGAGAAGAGGATGATCTGGCCGATGATGGGATCCATGGTGCTCCTAGGCTGGTGATGAAGGCAAGGTCACATGACCTCGGGCGTGCGACCGTTTCAGTTGATTTCACGGGCGCCCAGCTACTGCGAGCCCGGTGCCCTTGGGATAGAACACAGACATGCTCTTCTTCCTCTTGGCCTGCCTCCAGTTCCCCGACACCGACGTCCAGAGCCAGGACAGCGACACAGGGGGGAGCAGTGGCGCTTGCCCCTCCGGCTTTGTGGAAGGGGACCCGGACACCGTGGTGGTGAACAACTTCGCCGTGGACGGTCTGCCCTTGTACGGGGTGGCCGAGGCGCTGTGTGTGAGCAGCGATGGCCTGTCCATGCAGGCGGAGCTGTTGATCGCCGAGGAGCCTTGCACCATCACCCTGAGCGCTGCGGAGGGTGGGAGCGTCAATCTGCCGGATGGGGCGGTGCAGGTGAGCTTGGTTCAGGAGAGCACCTGGACCAGCAATGACATCTACGCCGGCACCTCGACCTTGAATGTCTCGGCCACCGGCGTGCTGGGTGATCTCCAGTTCGAGGCCACGAACGCCGACGGAGACCAGATCAACTTCGGGATGAGCTGGTCGGCTGAACTTTGAGGTGATCCGCCCGGGTCTGGTCACCCTGATGCCCGAGCATCGAAACGCTCGACCTTGAGATGAGCTGGAGTGGCCTAACGTAGAGAGCGGTCGCTGTCCTTGCGTTTGGCCCGCCTCGCACGCACCTCTGCAGAGACCGCATCGTCGTTCTCCACACGGGTGTACTGGAAGATCGCGTAAAAGAGGCGGTCATCCAACGCCGCTTTCACGCGGTCTGGGATCAGGGCTTTCGCTCCTCGGCCAATGGCGAAGAGGGCACCTGAAACACCTCTGGCAGTGCGCTTGTCCACGCCTTGATGTAATCATGGATCGAGAAGACCCGCTGGGTAGCGCAGGTCATTGGGAGTCAGAATGCCGAACATCGCTCGCGTGACCGACATCGCCGTGAATCCCCTAGACGTGCACGGCAAGCCTTGCTGCCCGCACCCTGTGACTGGCCCAGGTGTGATGGGCGGCTCGACCGTCATGGTCGAGGGACAGAACCCCCTGCGCATCGGCGACCCTGGCGTTCACATGGCCTGCTGCGGCCCCAACGCATGGGTCGTTGGCATGGGCTCGGGCACGGTCTACGTGATGAACATCGGCGTGGCGCGCATCGGGGACATGACCATCCACTGTGGTGGGGTGGGTGCGCTCGTCACCGGTGCTGCAAAGACCCAGGCGGGCTGAGCCTTTGAGTCAGGGAAGCTTGGTCTGCCCGAGATGCCGACGGCCGGAAGGGGGCGCGATGATGCAGGCCTTTTTGGGGCCGCTCTCGCCAGAACACCTGCGGTGCTTGGGGTGCGGCACCGCCTACGCCATCGTCCATGGCTTTCCCGTGGTGCTGCCTGTTGGCGTGCCCCACGCCGATGCGCAGGACGAGGCACTGGTCCGCGCCATGGAGGGCCTGCCTGCCTGCCCGCTGCAGGCGCTGCTTCGGGAGCAGGTGGCCTCGCTTCGGCCACCGGTCCTGGACATGGGCTGTGGGATTCAGGACTGGGGACGGCCTGACATTCTGGGGCTGGACGCCCGCCTCTCCTTCCTCAAGCGTAGGGGAGGACCCGGGGTGGTCGGGGACGCGCAGGATCCACCTTTTGCGCCGGAGAGCTTCAGCGCTGTTTGCTTGTTCAACCTGCTGGACTCGGTGCCCAACCCTGTGTTGGTGCTGGCCTGGGCCGATGCGCTCCTGGTTCCAGGTGGGGAGCTCTTGGTGGCGATGCCCTTCGCTTGGTCCGATGTGGTCCCCGAGCGCCTTCGCTTTGACTGGGACACGCTGGTGGCCTGTCTGGAGGGACGCTCCCAGGCCATGGGCTTGCGCCTACGCTACGCCGTTCACAGCCAGTGGCGGGACGTGGCTTGGTCGGGAAGAGGCCAGGGGGAGCCCGCCTTTGCGGTGCAGGTGCTGCGGGCGACAAAGGGGCCGCCGCCAACCCTTCCGCCACTCGCTCCTTAGTGCCTTGCAGTCCGGGGGCTGGGGGGGCATGATAGCGGTGGGTCCGAGCGTCATTCCGCTCTTTGCGACACGACGGACTCGCCACCACCGCCGCACTGGCGCAACCCTCATCGGCCTTTGCGGCCAATCGGAGAGAGCGATGTCCAACATGATCGACAGGAAGGGGCGCCCCAGCACCGGCCAGATGCCCGGCATGGTGGAGGCGATTGTCATCGACAACAAGGACCCCGCCAAGATGGGTCGGGTCAAGGTGCAGTTCCCCAGCTTGCCTGGCGCCGGTGGTGGGGATGGGCCCCCCAGTCACTGGGCCCGCGTCAGCACCCCCATGGCCGGAAAGGACCGCGGCTGGTCCACCATCCCCGAGGTAGGGGATGAGGTTCTGGTGAGCTTTATGCACGGGGACTTCAACCACGCGATCGTGCTCGGTGGCATGTTCAACGGGGTCGATACGCCGCCTTACGCGAACGAGGACGGCGAGAACAACCTGCGCGTCTTTCAGTCCCGCAGCGGTCACCGGGTCACCTTCGACGACACCGCCGGCGCTGAGCGCATCGAGATGGTCACGCACAACGAGGAGATCCGGGTGATCTGGGACTCCGCGAACAAGACCCTGTCGGTCTACTCGGGCAAGGACATCATCCTGGAGTCCAAGGAGACCTTCTCCATCAAGTGCAAGGACTTCGTGCTGGAGGCCTCCGAGTCCATCTCGATGGACGCCGGCCAGAAGGCCGACTTGAAGGCGGGGCAGCAGCTCACGGTGAACGGCGGCGCGATGCTGACCCTCAACGCCAAGTCCATGACCAAGATCAACTGCTAGGAGTCGTGCATGATCAACGGCGTCGTGGTTGGAACGGTCAAGGACAACAAGGACCCTGAGGGCATGCACCGTGTGCTCGTGGAGTACCCGGTGGATGGGGACCAAGCCCCTGCGAGCACCTGGTGCCGCGTGTCCACGCCCATGGCCGGCAAGGCCCGAGGCATGGTGATGCTACCGGACATCGGGACCGAGGTCGTGCTCGGCTACGGGACCCGCTCCATGCATCCCTTCGTGCTGGGCTGCGTCTACAACGGCGGAGAGGACAAAGCCTGTCTCTTATACACATCTCCGAGCCCACGAGACAGGCAGAAATCTCG
>OJIO01000268.1_pt1 | contig 39086 bp, 35 predicted proteins | sample 1595621 | NCBI WGS metagenome assembly OJIO01 (sample SAMN05416776, study PRJEB24817) | seawater metagenome | isolation source: Sea water | place: Canada:Atlantic | collected 2013-07 | reverse complement strand
ATTTCTGCCTGTCTCGTGGGCTCGGAGATGTGTATAAGAGACAGGTATTATATATGTGGACCAGGAGCAATGATAGAAACAGTTCAAACAACGCTTATGGGAAATGGTGTACAAAAATCTAATGTCCATCAAGAATATTTCACAGGGGGTGATAGTAGTAAATCTAATGTTGCTCAAACGGCGGAAGGAGCAAAGCTATATGTAAAACTAGGAGGAAAGAACTTCGATTTGTCGGTCCAAAAAAATAAAACAATCCTAGACACATTGTTAGATGCAGGACATGAAGCTCCATATTCATGTACGAGTGGGGCTTGCTCTACATGCATGGCTAAATTGACAAAAGGAACGGTAGAGATGGAAGCGTGTTTTGCCTTGGATGATGATGAAATTGCAGATGGATTTATTCTTACATGTCAAGCGCATCCTACATCTACGGAAGTAGAAGTGGATTTTGATGTTTGAGTTTAATCAAACTTCACCATTCCATTCTGCATAAAATTGATTTAGAAATCCTAGCATATAATCATGTCTTTTCTGAGCAATTTTTTTGCCTGATTCTGTATTCATTAGATCTTTGAGGAGGAGTAATTTCTCATAGAAGTGATTTAATGTTGGGGCCGTGGATTTTTTATACTCCTCTTTTGTCATGTTGAGATTTACAGGGATACTAGGATCATATATTTTATGATTTTTAAATCCTCCATAATTGAAAGTTCTAGCTATGCCGATAGCCCCAATAGCATCAAGTCTATCTGCATCTTGCACCACATCTAGCTCAATAGAAGAGATTGTGCGCACATTTTTTCCTCCTTTATAAGAGATATTGTTGATGATTGCTATTACATGATTTATAATTTCCTCATCTGTGGATTGACTTTCAAGCCATTCGCGAGCGACCTGAGGGCCTACTGATTCATCACCATCATGAAACTTTGCATCTGCTATATCATGCAAAAGTGCACTTAGTGCTACTACAGTAATATCTACATTTTCGGATTTACCGATCAACAATGCATTTTTATATACACGTTCTATATGGAACCAATCGTGTCCACCTTCGGCACCTTTTAGTTCTTTTTTTACGAATTCTATAGTCTTGGAGATGAGATTTTGATCTTGCATGTGACGTTCTGATTATGACTGCAAGTTTAAGAATTAGAAATCGACTTTTCTGAAAAGCTTAATGATTTATCTTATTTTCCCTTCGCTAGCTAGCTTGCTAATTTTTTCAATCGAAAAATATAATTGAGTCCTCAATTTCCTCAAATCGTTCACTAAAGGGCATAAAAAAGCCGGTCGAACCCCCCAGTTGACCGGCCTTATTAATTCGAAATTGCTTAAATATTCTCCTTAATAATCTGAACAATACTAGTAAGGCTAAATCCTTGCCAAAAGAGTGAAGATGTAAAGGAATAGGTGAAGAAAAAACACATTGCGTATTTGAAACAAGTGTAATACGATAGTTAATCAGGGTGTTTTATAATTACAAAATTCATATTAGTAAAATAAAAATGCAATATCTCCTTAATCAATAGAGATATAGTGTATTTGAAAATTGCATTTACAACATTCGAAAAATGAATGAAATGTTTCTTTTTGTAATATTTACACTATGTGTATATTACACTATAAAACAATCTAACTACTAAAAATAAAAAATGAACGACACAAGTATTAACAAGTCCAAATTATTCCTAGCAAGTTGTGTAGCTTTAACGGTTACAGCTATGACTTTTGGAATAAGAGCGGGTATTATGGGAGAACTAGGAGAAACTTTCCAGTTTACCAATAGGCAATTAGGAATAATGGCACAGATGGCATTTTTAGGATTTCCGTTATCTATGATCGTTGGAGGATTGATCTATCCTAAAGTAGGCCCAAAACCACTCATGTGGGTAGCATTTGGAGCTCACCTTCTTGGCTTAGTTCTTACTATTGTATCTTCAAGTTTTATACCTTTTCTTATTTCTACCTTTCTGATAGGTATTGCAAATGGAGCTGTTGAAGCAGCTTGTAATCCTTTAATCGCAGATATGTATTCTACTAATAGGACTACAATGCTCAACAAATTTCATGTTTGGTTTCCTGGAGGCATAGTTATAGGTGCGCTTATATCTCAAGCTATGACTGCTATGAATCTGGGATGGCAAGCACAGATCGCAGTTATGTTTATTCCTACTTTAATATATGGCGCAATGATGATGGGACAAAATTTCCCTAAAGCAGAAAATATTGCTTCTGACATAAGTGAGAATGTTTCTTCTATGTTTAAGCCACTATTTATATTCATGTTAGTTTGTATGGGATTGACAGCTACTACAGAATTAGGTACTGGTCAGTTTATTCAGCCATTATTAGAAAATGCTGGTGCACCCCCTTTAATCATTTTGGCACTTGTTACGGGTCTGATGGCTGTAGGAAGATATTTCGCTGGGCCAGTCATACATAAGTTTAATCCTATAGGTGTGCTATTCCTTTCTGCGATTATCGCAACAATAGCGCTCGGAGTATTATCTGTAGCAAATGGACCATTGGTATATCTTGGAGCATTCTTATTTTCAAGTGGTGTTATGTACTTCTGGCCTACGATGATAGGATTCGTATCAGAATACTGCGATAAGACTGGCGCACTTGGTATGTCTATAATAGGAGGAGTAGGAATGTTAGTTACAGGATTCTCATTGCCAGTTATTGGGGGTTGGTTAGATTCTGAAAAGGCTAAAGCTATAGCTGGCGGACTATCTGAGTCTGCTGTAGATCTTGCCGCGGGCCAAAACACATTAGATAACATAGCAATCCTACCGGCTATACTAATAGTACTGTTTGGTATATTATTCTTTATGAGAAATAAATTAGAAGAACAACGAATTCCACAAGAAGGGCAATAAAAGTAAACTTCAGCTAAGAACTCTAAGAAAGGCAACTCATAACATTTGAGTTGCCTTTTGAATTTTATGGGACATTGTCTTCTTCCAACTGCTTCATTTCCAGTGTTTTTATACCGACGCTCTAATAATTATCATAATTTTGAATTTAATTAAGTCAGAAAAGCAACCTTATTATCAATTCTATAGTATAGGTAGGTATAGTTTTGAAATTGGGTAGGAATTAAAAACGGATAACACGACATGGAGGAAAACCTTCAAGATATTATTAAAGGATGTAGAAGGACTGATCGGAAAAGTCAGCATGAACTGTATAAGTTATATTATGCTTATGGAATGAGTGTAGGAATCCGATATGTTAAAGATGAAGATGAGGCGATTCTAGTTTTGAATGATAGTTTTATGAAGGTGTTTACCCGTATATCTAAGTACGACAGTCAATATAGTTTTAAGCCTTGGTTCAGAAAAATAGTAGTCAATACTGCAATTGACTACATAAAAAAACAAAAAAAGCTGCATATGAAGTCCCATATTGATGATGCAAAAAATATAACAAGCAGAGAAGATATCTTGAGCCGAATAGGTTATAAAGATTTGATCGCACTGGTACAATCTCTTTCAACAGCATACCGAACTGTATTCAACATGTATGTAATTGATGGTTTCAAACATGAAGAGATAGCAAAAACGCTTAAAATATCTATTGGTACATCTAAATCTAATCTATCGAAGGCTAGAGCACAACTAAGAGATATGGTTTCACAACAATTAAACATAGAGCATGCATAAGCTAGATCCCAATGATATGGACGCTCTATTTAGAGATGGAGCTGACAAACATGAGTTTACTTACAATCCCAACTCATGGGCAATGATGGAAGAAAAACTTGATTCCAAAGATCGAAGAAAGTATTTCTTATGGTTCTTTCTTGGCGTAATCTTCATAGCTGGAATTACAGGTATTTATTTATTTATGAATTCTACTGAAAATCCAATTCCAGTAGCTGAGCAATCAAATATTGAAATAGTTAAAAATGTAAACAAAGATGAACATGCCACAATTGAAGAAGTGGATAAGAATGTCAGAAGTTCAGAGTTAATAGAAAGTAATAGCACGAAGAAAACAGAGAGTAATCATTTAATAAACTATTTAGCTCAAGATAAGTCTGAGTCAAAAGAAGAAAATATTAACACAGTCTCAAAAGTGAGAGGTAGTAATATAGGTGCTCAAAACAGTTTTCAAAGCGAAAATACTGGCAGTCTTGTGAATAACGAGGTTGTCAGTGTTTTTTCGCCATCTGTTTCTTCCACTTCAAATAATTCAACATCAATAATCAATGAAGAGGATAACATAACGAAAGAAACGACAAGCACAGTTGAAACGACCGCCAAAAACGAAAAATCTAGAGCATTATTAATAATTGATAAGCTTAGAAATGCTAATAACAATCTTGTTTTATCAGGACTTAATGAGGAGCTAAATTTTGATCTTAAAGCTTCACAATATACGCTATCTATCACTGCTGCAAGTACTTCAAGATATGTACTGACAGCTTTTGGAAGCTCTGACTTTTCTACGGTAGGATTCTTTAAAGATCCACAGACTGGATTCACCGTGGGTGGAAAAGTTGGAATACAATTGGCAAGAAAGTTTCAATTTGATATCGGATTCGCCTATAGCCTAAAAAAATATGGCTCTGAAGGTATTGATTATAATATAGAAGGAGGATGGAATACGATGGTAGGAGTAGACCCTATATGGATGGACGGGAAAGGAAATGTATTGCAAATTCCGATAGAAGCTTCATACTACTTCAATGGATATGAGAAAAATAGCTTTTTTATAAATGCAGGTATTAGTACTTTTCTTTTTAATTCTGAATGGTACGGATTCAAATATGATGAAGTAGAGCTATTGAATAATCCCAATGCAACTCCTATCAATGAAATTACAATGGATGAAATAAGTAGAAGAAATTTTCATCCTGCAGGAATAGCAAGACTATCAATAGGGTATCAAAAAATATTATCGCCAAATATGGCATTTGAATTATCACCTTACCTTCAGATTCCATTAACTGGAATTGGTGAAGGGAAGGTCGACCTATATACAGCGGGAGTACAATTCGCACTCAAGTTTAATACAAAATAACATAGGAGTAATTGCTGGTTATGATTGGGATACATTCCCAATCGGCATTTGGTTGGGATACATTCCAATCGGCATTTGATTAAAAGAACTTACAATCAGATTCGAGAATCGGCTAAATGCATCGAAGTTTGATTGTAGACTATAGTTATGTAACAGGCAGTATGCTTAATTGTGTGCTGCCTGTTTTTTGTCGTTAGAATTTTTATGGACTTAAATATAATATTCAACCTTTTTTAAATTGTAGTTTTAAACTAGAGTAACTCATTCTATAAAAACAATTACCTTTGCGAACAATCATTCGTAAAATGGATAAATGAACACGTTGCATAGAATCAAAGTAAAGGAAGTAATAAAAGAGACAGCCGATTGTGTCTCAGTTAGTTTTGATATTCCGCAGGACTTACAATCAAAATTTCAGTACATATCTGGACAATACCTTGCTCTAGAAACGGAAATAAATGGTGAGAAAGTAAGACGCTCCTATAGTTTATGCAGTGCACCATACGAGAGTGAATGGAAGGTCGCAATCAAAAAAGTTGAAGGAGGAAAATTCTCTACTTATGCGAATGAGTCCCTTTCGGATGAAGAAGAATTATCAGTCATGGTTCCAACAGGCGGATTCGCATTAGAATCTGACAGCCAAGCAGAAAACCATTATGTAGCTTTCGGAGCGGGGAGTGGTATTACACCTATATTGTCTATGATAAAGACAGTAATGCACGATGAGCCGAAAAGTAGGTTTACTCTTTTTTATGGGAACAGAAATTTTGATACTATTATATTTCGAGAAGAAATAGAGGCTCTAAAGAATATATATCTTGATCGATTATCTGTTCATCATATTTTGAGTAAGGAGAAGCTTGGGAGTCCATTGTTTTTTGGAAGGATAGATGCTCAAAAATGTGAAAAGTTCGGGAAGGTATTTTATAATCCGAAAGAAGTATCAGGTTATTACCTATGTGGTCCTGCTCAGATGATATTTGGTGTAAAAGATCAATTGATTGAACAAGGGGTTGATTCAAGCAGGATTCATTTCGAATTGTTTAATACAAGCGATATTCCATTGGAGAATAAGCGAGTAGAAGAGACGTTTGATTCAGAGGCAGAAAGTACAGTGACGATTATTCTAGATGGAGAGAGCTTCGACATGCCTCTCGATTATGGAGGTACTAGTATCCTCGAAGCAGCATTGACAGCGGGTGCAGATTTACCATACGCATGTAAAGGTGGTGTGTGTTCTACTTGCAAGGCTAAAGTGACAAAGGGAGAAGTCATAATGGATATCAACTATGCATTAGAACCGGATGAAGTAGAAAATGGCTTTATCCTAACTTGTCAATCCCACCCAAGAACAGAGTTAGTAACAGTAAATTTCGATGAATCGTAGCAAACGAAAGCAAGAAATATATGCAGCATCGGCAAGACTATTTCGGAAAAAGGGATACGTAGCTGCTTCAGTAAGAGATATAGCCGAGCTAGTTGGTTTGGAGCCAAGTAGCCTTTACAGTCATATAAAATCAAAAGAAGAGATTCTCATTAATATATGTCACGATTGTGCAGAATTGTTTGCTGAAGGAATGGAAATGATTCTGGACTCAGAAAAAACGAATATTGAAAAGCTAGATAGTTTAGTTGATCTGCATATCGATATTGCTTATAATAACCCAAGTTCCGTGACAGTATTTAATGATGAATGGAGGCATTTACCTTCACAAGAGTTATCTGAATTTCTTTTAAAAAGGAAGGATTATGAAGATAATTTCAAAAAAATACTGAAATCTGGAATGGAAAATGGTGATTTTGAACAGATGTCTCTCACCACTACTTTCAATATTATAATCAACAGCGTGAAATGGCTTCACTTTTTTGCTAAGAAACTGAAAAGAGAAGCTTTTGAAGTAAAGAGAGAAGAAATTAAAAATTTTATTAGGCGTGGAGTTTATTCTTCTTAGATGGAGATAATTATTTAGGAAAAAGAAAAAGTGAAAACTAGTCTAGTAATTTGTGCCCACAAATAAAAAAGCACTTTTGAACTTTTGTAACCATAGTTTGTTTAACTTTCCTTGTATTTTGTTTAACTTATTTTAACCCAATGGCGGTCTATTCCATTAATGATATCGAGAAGCTATGTGGCATTAAGGCCCACACTATTCGTATTTGGGAAAAAAGGTACAATATAATTACACCTCGTAGAACAGAAACTAACATCCGATATTATCTTGATGAGGACTTACAGAAGATACTCAATATCAGTCTATTAAATAGGAATAACTATAAAATTTCGAAAATAGCGAAGATGAATGATAGTGAAATGAAACGATTGGTTTCAGAACTGTCAGAAGTTACAATAAAAACTGAGGATAAGTTAGACTCCTTGATGTTTGCCATGTTAGAATTGGACGAGTACAAGTTCAATAAAATTCTTGAGCACAATATTAGTTCTAAAGGATTTGAAGCTACGATGAATGATGTAGTGTATCCTTTGATGGAGAAACTTAGCATGATGTGGATAGCTGGATCTATCAAAAGTGTACATGAAAATTTTGTAGCCAATGTAATTAGGAGAAAAACAATAGTTGCGATTGACAACAAAACAAAAGAAAGTCATCCTAACGCTAAGCGATTTTTAATATATCTGCCAGAAGGAGAATCACATGAATTGAGTCTTTTGTTTTTACACTTTTTATTGAAAGATTTAGGCTTGAATGTTATCAATCTTGGGTCAGACATCCCACTTATTGATGTTCTTGAAGGGCAAAAAATATTTAAGGCTAATTATATTTTTACTTTATTCAATGATAGTTTTTCTCAGAGTCCACTACAACCTTATCTAAATGAACTAAGTAGGCATTTACCAAATAGTAAAATTCTTATTTCAGGATACCAAACTGCTATACAAAACTTGGAACTTCCAGAGAATGTAAGCTTGCTAAGAAGTATCTCAGATGTTAAAACATTTGCCGAAAATGCAAATAATAAGGTATTTGCAAAATAATTGTACTAGCAATAGCCGTTATGTCTTATTATTCCAATGTATATTAAAAATATACAGATAGTCCATTACATAATTCAAATCCAATTTTTTTAATAATAACTAATTTATACAAAATGAAAAATCTTATAAAATTTACTTTTTTGATGTTCGCTATGAGCATGTTTATTGCTTGCGGATCAAAAAGTAAAGATGCTAAAGTAAGTGATACTGCAGGAACAGTAGCTAAAACCGAAGGCACTAAGTACGCAGTAAATGCTGCTGTAAGTAAAGTAATGTGGACAGGTGCAAAGTTAGCGGGTTCTCATTCTGGAACTATTGATGTAATTGCAGGTGAAATATCAGCAATAGGAGATGTGGTAACAAGTGGAAATTTTACACTTGATATGACTTCTATCACTGTAACGGATCTAGAAGGAGACAAAAAGGCTTATCTAGAAGGTCATCTAAAAGGTTCTGATGACAAAAATAAAGACGACTTCTTCAATGTAGCAGCTCATCCAACTGCAAAATTTGAAATTACTAAAGTAACTAAGAAGGAAGGAGACCCAACTGGAAATGCATTAGTTTATGGTAATCTTACTATGAAAGGACAAACAAAACAAGTCGCTTTTACTGCTATGACTGATATCAAAGATGGTATGGTAAGAGTAAGCACACCAGAATTTAAAATCAATAGAACTGATTGGGGAATCAAATATAATTCTGCATCATTTGTAGAAGGATTAAAAGACAAAGCGATCAATGATGATGTCATATTAAAAATTAGCTTAGTCGCTAAATAATATAACTCGTTTCAGAGTTTTGAGAGACCTGTTGCAGATTGCAGCGGGTCTTTTTTCGTAAAACAAAGACTCAAAGAGCTGATATTGCAATGTGTATGTCAGTTAGCACTTCAAAGATAATTTCAACTTTTCTTTTACAGTGGCATTCAGCCAGCGCATATTGGAAACTGCCCATCACGCCTAAAATTCCTTTACCCTTTCTTTTCTTTTACCATTCCAAATATATTCATACCCTATTATCCCAAACACCAATCCATATTCTAACCCCACTACCCATAAATTCTCAAAATATGGATCATAGCTATAATTAATATATGATAGCATGATTAAAAAAGACCAAGTAACAACGAATCGAAATCTTACAAAAACACTTAGCATTATTGGAATAACCAAGTACCAAGGGTGTACTGTAGTAGCTAATAGTAGATATGAACAAAAGCTAAAGAATGCAAAATCTAAAAACTGTTGAAGTGAATTAGTGGATGAGAAATACGCTTTTCTGAGTATCAATAACACAGCAAATGTGCCTAATAATGGGCCTATGTAATGTATCAAGTTATAACCTGACCAAAGCTGACCTATATACCTCATCAGATAATAGATGCCAGCATTGAATTCAAACTTTTGAAAATATAAATCGATGCTTGAACCAAAGTTGCCAATGTCGAGACCAATAATAATAGGTAAGAATGCGAATAATATAAATGTCAACCCTAAAGCAAAGAACTTGATCCTTTTCGTGCCAGAAAGCTTAAATAGAAAGTAGGGTAAAAACATCAACGGCAATAACTTACTAGCAATAGAAAGTGTGAAAAGTAATGCACCGACTGCTATTTTCTCTTTGATCAGAGTATAATAAATCGCCCAAGTCAAAAACGAAACCATGATTATTTCGAAATGAAGATTGCCCATTCCCTCAACTATTATTAATGGATTGAGAAAATAAATTGCAGCAAGTGAGGTATTCTTTTTAAGACTTTCAAGTAGACGAACAATACCAATAAAAGTAAAAATCTCCGCGATTAAAAAACAGACCTTGATGATAAAGCTACTCCACCAAACATTCTCTCCAGCCCAAGTAGAAATGAAAAAAATGAGTTGAGTAAATGGAGGATATATCGTATAATAATCAGGACTATTCATATTGGTAAATAGTTCTTGCCAAAAAGGACTATCCATATTTGAAATTATATCCGAAGGTAAATACTCATAGGGATTCAGGCCATATGCTGATAGCTGCCCATCCCAAACAAATCGATATATATCATCACTTAGGTTGGGAAAGGCGAAAAGCATCCCAAATCTAATTATCATTCCTAGCCCAAAGATTTGACGAGCCTTTGTATTAGAAAAGAAAGACAGATAGCCATACCCAGCAAATGCTATTCCACCGGCAATAATAATATCAAAAAAATCAGACTGTGTAGGTACAAATGCAATGTAGAATGTAGCGACTAAAAGTACTACTGCACTTATTGTTGAATATATAGTATTATTTTTATTGTCAATAGACGAATTGATCACTTGTCAATATATTTGTTGAGTTGATCTGCAATCTTCCTATCATTACTGAGATGAGGAACCTTATTTTGTCCTCCAAGTTTTCCTTGATCTTTCATATATGATCGGAATGCCCCAGATTTCATTTTGTTTATTTTTAAATGCTGGAGGATGTTTCCTTTTATTAAATCTTCGTAGTAGATGTTTTGTTTCACCATTTCAAGGTCTGCGGAAGTTGAAAATGCTACCATGTCTTTAGGGCCGTCTACAAATTCTACAAACCATTCATGGTAAGGAGTGCTTCCGTCTGCTGGAATCATGATCTTGTCTTGATCTTCTACAGCTCTTGCAGACCACTTTTTTATATGATGAGCCGTCCATTTTGCAACAGGCATTATCAATTTTGACTTTATCCCCATATTGTGTTTGGTTGACTAGCGAAGGTATGAGTTTTTAAATTTTGAGCACAAAAATAAGAATTAGTCTTTGATTAGAGTAGAGAAAAATTTTTTGCAAACTATATAAAAGTTTCATGATTCCTTTAGTTAGGCCAAAATCGATTATACAATTACGTTTAAATTTGTAACTTTCGAGAAGTAAAAATTTTCATTTGGACCAGAAATCACATAAATATAGTTATGACGAGACGGAGATTGTAGAATCCGATAATTTGATCTTCAATGCCCCAAACAATAGTGATAATTTTAGATTGATCAATCCTGATGGGACGTTCAATATTGATCGCCGAGGGAAATCTGGGGCTAACATGTATGAGGCAGTATTAACTATGTCTTGGACTAAGATTATCGTTAGTTTTTTAGTGATCTATTTTCTTTTCAATTGCGTTTTTGGGTTAGTTTTTATGGCTATTGGACCAGAGAATGTCAGAGGAGTTCAAGAAGGTACTTGGGTGGAGATGTACACACAGATGATCTATTTTAGTATTCAGACTTTTACCACTGTAGGTTTCGGACATTTGAGCCCTCAAGGCAATGCGGCTAATTTGATATCTGCTTTTGTTGCTTTTGTAGGGCTTATTTCGTTTGCAATCTTGACAGGTTTATCCTTTGCCAAGTTTTCAAAACCAAAGGCTCATATTCTATTTAGTAATAAAATGCTAATTGCTCCTAATGTAAATAATAATAATATTAGATCACTCCAATTCAGAATTGTAAACGCTACGAGTAATCAAATAATAGACTTGCATGCAAGAGTTACGTTAGCTTGGCTGCAAGAAGTAGATGGACAAATGAGAAGAAAATTTAAACGTCTCGATTTAGAGTTCGAGAGTATCCATCTTTTTCCACTCAATTGGACTATAGTTCATAATATAGATAGAGACAGCCCATTATATGGTAAATCATTGCAAAAACTTATAGATAATCAATTAGAGGTTTTGGTTCTAATCAAAGGTTTTGACGATACTTATACTCAAGTAATACACAGTAAGAGATCATATAGCTGTTCTGATCTGGTCGATGGTGCTAGGTTTAAGACAATGTATAGAAACAAAGAATCTATGACAATACTAGAATTATCAAAGATTGATGATATCGAAGAACATGTTTTTGAAGGTTGACAGAAAGGAAATTAAACCTTTTGGAAAAAGTTGAGTCTTACATATGAATCCAATAGAAAGTACTTGAATCCACAACTTACAGATGAGCAAATTTTGGAATTGATCCAACTTAACAAAGATGGAGGGTTTAGGTCGTTGATGCATCAGTTTCAAGAACCTATTTATTGGCACATTAGGAGAATGGTCACATTACATGATGATGCAAATGATGTGGTGCAGAATACCTTTATAAAAGTATATAGGAACATCGAGAAATTTAATAGGGACTCCAAAATGTACACATGGATATATAGAATTGCTACAAATGAGAGCCTTACTTTTCTTAACAAAAGGAAGAAAATACAAACTGAAGCAATTGACGGAGATGAATATTCATTAGAAAATAGATTAAGCTCAGATCCATATTTTGATGGAAATGCAGCTGAACTTATACTTCAAAAGGCAATATTATTACTGCCGGAAAAACAGAAAGCAGTGTTCAATCTTCGATATTATGATGAAATAAGCTATAAAGATATGTCTGAGATGTTAGATACCTCAGTTGGGGCATTGAAAGCTTCATATCATCATGCAGTCAAGAAAATAGAAGGATTTATAAAACGACAGTGATGAGGAAAGATATTAGAGAAGAATTAGAAAACATAGCTCCTAATCTTTTAGAGATAGGCAATCAAAATCCATATAGAGTACCAGCTATGTATTTTGAGAATTTAGAGATTGCTTTGGGTGATGAATCTAAAAAGCTGAAACAAAGTATTCCATCTAATTATTTCGAAAACCTAGCGGACCAAGTTTTTATTAAAGCAAAAAATAAGAACCGAACTCGAATAATCTCACTGAATGCTAAACGGTGGGCAGCGGCGGCATCAATAGCTATACTATGCGTAGCATCATATATAACAATGAATACAAATGACATAACTATAGACAATCAATCTTTTGTGCTTGATGTAGAATTGGAAGAAGCTTTTGATTATTTGGCAGATCAAGATGACTTATATACTTTGGAAGTATTGGAGTGGAGTGAAGATGAGTTTTTTGAAGAAACTGAAGAGGAGTTTTATGATGAAGATATAGATTATCTACTTGATGAAGTGACATTGGATGATCTTGACGAATTACTATAATAATAAATAGAGACGTAAATAATTTAAAAGAATAAGATGAAGAATTATATTTCAATATTAGCTTTTTTGATTCTAGCTACTGGAGTCACAGCACAAGAACAAAAAGAAAGAAAAGAGGACAAGAAAAGAAAACAAAAAAGCGAAAGAAGAGATAGTCGAATGGAGGCTAAAAAAATCGGATATATAACTGAGGAGCTAGATTTGAGCACCGAGGAGGCACAAAAATTTTGGCCAGTATATAATGAATTTCAAGAGAAAATGAAGAGTTTGAATGAAGAAACTCGTAAAAAAGGAAGATCTGATAAAGATTTTAACGATGCAGAAGCTGAGACGTTTTTGAATACAATTTTTGAAAGAGAACAGACAAAACTTGATCTGAAGAAAACATACTTCAAGAAAATGGAAACAGCTATATCTAAAGCAAAAGTAGCTAAGCTATATACGATAGAAAATAAATTTAGGGATAAAGTATATAGGTCTATTAAGAGAAAAATGAATAAAAGGCAAAAAAAATAAATTAGGGAATAGGAAATAGTTGAAAAGAAATCGAAGAGTGGTATGGAACTCTTCGATTTTTTAATTTTTAAGACATTCGATTTCACTCAAAAATTTTTTATTCTATCATTTCCAAAATATCTACTTTCGCACTTATGAAAGTAGCAATTCCTGAAAAGCTCAAAACACATTTAGCACTTACAACTGTAGCGTTCCTCTATGGTCTTAATTATATGATTGCTAAAGAAGTGATGGTCAAAGAATATTTGACTCCTTTTGGGTTTATTATGTTGAGGGTGATTGCAGGTTTCATTATATTTTCAATAATCCATGCTATTTTTATCAAGGAAAAGCTCGATAAAAAAGACTTACTTTATACAGTTATGTGTGCGGTATTCGGAGTTGTAATGAATATGCTAGCATTCTTTGAAGGTCTAAAACATACTTCGCCTATACATGCTTCATTAATTATGGTACTTACGCCATGTATTGTACTATTGATTAGTGCTTTAATTATAAGGGAGAAGGTGACAAAAGGAAAAATATTTGGTATCATATTGGGATTGATCGGTGCAGCTCTTCTAGTGTCGAACAGTGGAAATGCATCTGATAAAGTGGCGACGATATATGGAGACCTATTAGTAATGGTCAATGCCATTTCATATGGACTATATTTAGTTCTAGTTAGAAGATTGTATATAAGATATAAACCTATTACAGTTTTAAAATGGATATTCTTGTTTGGAGTGATATTGGTTATGCCATTTGGTGGGTATGATGCGTTTACTGCTGACTATTCTTCTTTTCCAATTAACATCTGGTTTTCGGTTTTCTATGTATTGGTTTTGGTTACAGCGGGAGCATACTTATTAAACGCCTACGCTCTTTCTAAAGTTATGCCATCTACGGTTGGATTTTATGTTTATTTCCAACCTTTGATAGCTGCAGGTGCTGCTATAATTGTAGGTGACGACTCTATTGATTTAGTTAAAGTTTGTTCAGCTTTATTGTTATTCACTGGGGTGTATTTTGTGAATAAACAGCAAAAATTATAGAATTTAACGGCAAAAAGAATCCACTTTGCAACACTCTGAGTTTTTTTTTATAAATATTTTGCTTCTACATGTAAAAATCTACTCATGTGTATAGATATGTAATATAGAGAATTAAAAATATTAAAAAACAAACTCAATAACCAAAAGCAGTTAATAATCAACGAGTTATGAACAAATTAAAACTTATTAACATACACAGAATAGTGTGGAAAAAAAGTACTTTCTAAGTGGTCTAGGTGGAAATTATTTATCTATATTTGATCTAACGAATTTATAATCCCGTACACAAGTACAACATATGGAACAGAGGATACGACGAGATTCGGCGTTGATAAGTCTTGTTTCTGAATTCGAAGCCAACTATGAGAACGGTAACATTGAGTACCTCAGTGATAAAGTTTTCTTTAAACTAATTGGTTACTACGAAGGAGAACGAGAATTTGATAAGGCCCTTGATGTTGCAAAGCTTGCACTAGAACAGTTTAAATATAGGTCTGATTTTTACATCATCATGGCTAGAGTTTTACTCAAAGTCAATGCTATAGATGATTGTTTAGAACATTTGGAAAAAGCTCAGACTATAGCTCCCTATGAGAATGAAATTATTATTCTTAAGGTAAGAGCATTGGCACTCAGTGGAGAATATGAAGCAGCATTTCACCATCTCGAAACATTTAAAGAAATAGCTTTAGAAGGAGACCTAGTTGAAATATATCTTTGCGAAGCAGAAATCAATGCTGAAATGAGCAATCATTCAGAAAGATTTAATGCTTTAAAAAAGGCTATTTCACTTGATAATAGCAATATAGAAGCACTTGAGAAATTTTGGGCAGCCACAGAATTAAGTAAAAAGTACTTTGAGTGTGCTGACTTTATGTCAAAAATTATTGACAACAATCCATACAACAGTCTTGCATGGTATAATCTAGGACATTCATTTTCATTTTCTGGAGAATATGAAAAAGCAATAGATGCATTAGAATACTCATATATTGTTAATCCTGATTTTGAAGAAGGATATATTGATTGTGCCGACTTATGCTGTCAAATTAAAGATTTTGATAGAGCACTGAACATCTATGAAGAAGCAATAGCAATCTTTGGGGAAGATAATGAACTTCTGATCAATGTCGCTGAATGTCAGATGTACTTGAATAAAACGAAAGCCTGTAAGAGTAATCTATATAAAGCAATCAAGCAAGATCCTTATAATGATGAAGTTTACTTTTTCTTAGGCGAATGTTTTAGCAAAGAAGAAAAGTGGTATAGTGCAATAAATGCCTATCATAAAGCTATAGAAATAGAAGACGGGGTAGGCGAATACTATCTTGGAGTAGCGAGAGCTTATGTTGCGGTAGAGGATTATAATAAAGCAACTGTCAACTTTCATCTTGCCGTAAGTGATGGACCAGAACAGACTCATTTTTGGATGGAGTTCGCTTCATTCTTGATGAAATTAGGTCTTCACGAGGAAGCAATACAAATTTTAGACGAAGCGGAAGAATATACATTCGGTGCTGATCTTCTATATTGTAGAGCTATGGCAAATTTCTTTTTGAAAAATAAAAAAGACGGATTAGAATATCTTAAAGAAGCATTACTTGAAGATTATTCTTTACACACTATAATTTACTCTTTGGCTCCTGAGCTGGAAGTAGATAAAGAAATAAGCAGTATGATTCTATATTATGCTGGGGAATCGTAAAACACCTTTTAATACTCGTTATAATCAAGGGAAACTTTGATGAATAACCAAAACTCGGGCCGCCTGCATCAATCACAGGTGGCTTTTTTGTTTTTAGAATATTGCTACTGAATGATTCTAATATTGTGGGACCAAAAATAAGAGAATTTATTCTAGTGCGCTTTATTAATAATCTATCTCGATTGTTTTTATCAAGTGTTAAATTATCACTTAATAATATCAATCCTAGTCAACCTAGTAGGTGTTCCCATCAATCTCTCATTGTGGAATATCTCAAGAACTTCACCTGAAAACCTAACCTTCAAACCTTCAATTTTAAGTTCTTCGGGTACATCAACTTCACAAACTTTATATCTACGTGTTCCAGGAGGGATACTTATTAGAACAATATTACCTATAAGCATGATTTCACCTTCTTTATCTGTAACAGTCCGTACTGTTTTTCTTACTCCATGACAGTCTTCTGTCAAATTATGAGGTGTCATTTCTGGTTTGTCGATTTGATTTACATCCTCAGTTTTTTGTACTATTTCTGAATTACCATTTTTGGTTTGGATCTTGTTGTTACAAGAACTAGACATGGTAAACAGACAACAGAAGATAAATAATGAAGGAAGTAAGTTTTTCATAATGTAAACATTTGAACAGGAGCAAGTTTCAGATTTTCAAAAGTAGCCATTTTTACAAGTTTATTCTGAGCTGCAAAATAATTTTTACAATAAGTCGCTTTTCTGATAGAATGAGACGAGGCTGAAATAATTTTTTCAAATTTGAAAACTTGTATATTTTTCATGTATTTATTTTATTTGTAAGTACATGATTATGACTACAATAAGTAGAATGAGTCACTAATTTAATCGAAATCTCAAATCAAAATAGTTATAGCCTCAGAGAAGTTGAATATGTAAAATAAAAGCAATGCATATATCACTTTAAATAATCACTATATTTGCGTCCTTGGCGAATGTTTATTGCCAGTAATAAAATAAACTTTATGGTATTATCAATGACCGGTTACGGCCAAGCAAGTAGAGAATTTAAGGATAAAACAATCAGAGTAGAGATAAAGTCACTTAATGGTAAGACGTCGGATATAAGATGTAAAGTACCAGGAACCTACAAGGAAAAAGAGATCCAACTAAGAAAATTAGTCTTAGAAAAGGCATACAGAGGAAAGTTCGATTTTTTGCTTACAATAGAATCCGAAAAAGGGGATGATGAATATGGTCTTAATAAATTGTTATTTAAAAAATACTATAAAGAAATTACTGAGTTACAACAAGAATTGGGTATTTCAGAAGGAGACATAGTTCAAACTATTTTGAGAATACCGAACGTAGTAGGATCACTGAACGAAGAAGTAGATGAGGAGGAGTGGACAGAAGTAATATCTACTTGTAATGATGCATTAAAGGCGCTTAATAATTTTAGAGCTACAGAAGGAACTGCAGCTGAAAAAGATCTAAGAGATGCAGCTTCTAATATATCCTCTCTTCTCAAAGATGTAGAGCAATATGAAGGTGGAAGAATAGAAACTCTTAAAGATAGATTCAGAAGAAATCTTGAAGAGTTTAATCAAGATGAGCAAGTAGACCGAAATAGATTCGAACAAGAGATTATCTATTATATCGAGAAATTGGATATTAATGAGGAGAAAGTAAGATTAGCACAACACTGCAAATACTTTGATGAAGTAATGGACAGTAATGCTATGGAAATAGGGAAAAAGCTTGGTTTTATAGCACAAGAAATGGGTAGAGAGATCAATACACTTGGCGCAAAAGCCAATGAAAAGGACATCCAACAGATCGTAGTATCTATGAAAGATTCTCTAGAAAAAATTAAAGAACAAGTTGCAAATATTGTATAAATGAAGACAGCTTCGAAAGAGGGTAGAATGTTCATTTTTACAGCGCCATCCGGTGCAGGTAAGACTACTATAGTTAGACATTTGCTAAAGACGTATGATTTTCTCGATTTTTCTGTTTCTGCAACGACACGTGCAATGCGCGATTATGAAATAGATGGAAAGGATTATTATTTTCTGACTCCTGAAGAATTTAGAACAAGAGTAGATAATGATGATTTCATAGAATGGGAAGAAGTCTATGAAGATCAATACTATGGAACGCTCAAAAGTGAAGTAGAGAGAGTATGGGAATCGGGAAAACATATCGTTTTTGATATAGAAGTCAAAGGTGCAACTAATATCAAGAACCAATATGGCAATAAATGTCAAGCGATTTTTATAAAGCCTCCATCACTTGAGATTTTAATTGAGCGATTGACCAATAGAAAGACAGAATCTGATGCAAGTCTAAAGAAGAGAATTGCTAGAGTAAAAAAGGAGATGACTTATCAAGACACTTTTGATGCAATACTTGTGAATGATTTACTCCAAGTAGCACTCAAAGAGGCCGAATTTATGGTGGAAACATTTGTTTATGGTAAACCGTTTGATGAAGAAGAATAGATTATATATCGTATGAATCCAGTATCTGCAATTACACACGGCATAGAAGTCACAGTCTTGCCGCAGTACCATGAAGAGATGTCAAAACCATCGCTCAATAAATTTGTGCATTCTTATCAAGTGCGCATTACCAATCATAGTGGCCTTGACGTACAGTTGAAGAGCAGGCATTGGATCATTACTGATGCGAATAGCAAGGTCCGGAATGTAAAAGGAGATGGAGTAATTGGGCAACAGCCAATTCTTGAACCAGAACAATCACATCAGTATAAATCTTGGTGCCCAATGTCTACCCCAGTGGGTAAAATGTCTGGGACTTACACTATGGTAAGAGTGGTCGATAATAGTGAATTTGAAGTAGAAATTCCAAAATTTAGACTAATAGCAAACTTTAAGAATAATTAGCAGTTGCTTCTTTGAGTGCAGCTTCTATTTGTACTTCTCCCGAAGAATGACCTGCATCGTAAATGAGTAATTTGGATCTTGGAATTTTTGATTGAAGTAATTTCGCATCACTTAATGGGCATAAATAATCATACGATCCGTGGATAATTGTAGTTGGTGTTTTTATTAATCTAGCTTGTTGAAAAGCATAACCATCCTCTATGAAAAAATGATTTAATGCATAGTGTAATTCTATCATGATCTTATATCTTGAATCGCTACTATTAACCATTATTTCATTGTCTTCTTTTTCAGATATTTGTTTTTTAGTAAGGGATAAACCGAATCTTGACCATTCATTGGCCTATTTTAAGGAAAGTGTTGATTCACTTGAAATCATATCGAAATAATACTGAGCAATATTTTGTCTATGGTCCTAAGGAACCAATGAAATGACTCTCTCCCAAGCAATAGGATGTTTACGTTTGATACCTCCTTGGAGATATAAATCTATTGTTGATTTTGTGGCAGAAAAAACCTCGAAGAACTAGTGATTTTGACCTATTGGGATACTTCGCAGAAAATAAAACACCAAGTGTAGCACCCCAAGATCCTCCAAATATATGGGCACTACCAATGTTCAAATGGTCCAACAATTTGAGAATATCTTCAATTAGATGCTCAGTCTTATTCTGTTCTAAGCTACCAATTGGAATACTTCTACCACAACCACGTTGATCATAAAACAATACAAAATGCTTTGATGGATCGAAAAAGCGTTTGTAGGATTCTGAGTATCCTAGACCAGATCCTCCGTGTATGAATAGTACAGGAATACCACCAGAAGATCCATATGTCTCAAAATTAATATTATGGATACGACCAACTTTTAGGAACATATTATTCTCCGACAGGAGTGCCAATTTTAGCTGATTTTACAATATACTCTAACTGCATCATCATGTCTCTTTTGTCTTGACCTGGTCCAAGAATAAAAGTATCGACAAAGATGATTTCGTTTTTTTCTTTGTTCAAAATAATATAAGATGCATAAGGACCACCTAAGAAATCATTTTCCATTTCCCAAATTCCTCTTATCTCCTTTACATATTGTCCATCGATCTCATAAGTGTAGTCATATGTTGGTAAATCTACTGAATTAGTAACCATATAGCTGCCCTCTGCAGCCGATGAAACATGACGCTTGCCATATTCATCTCTGAGTTTGATAATATTTTCATTCGATAATTGATCTTCATCGGTATATGGAAATTTTTGAATGACGATATTCATCAGCATCTTCCTTGTATCCTTTCTCAACCACATAAAGTTTTCTGCATCAGGTTTGATATTATCATAATCACCAGGAATTCGCATCGTAAAACCATACTGCTCATTGATTTTACGCATAAGGCCAGGGTTCTCATTTTTGAGGACATAAATAGATGCATCTAGTCGCTGTATGTCATGAAGTCTTACCCTTTTTGCAACAGCAGAGTAGTTATTCCTTATCACTTTGCTAAGAGCATCTTCACCTTTGGCAAATAAGTAGATCAATATCTGATTTCGTGCCCACTTATCTTTTCCAACAGAAGTACAAAATTCTGGATCCTGTTTAGCCCTCAAAAACCGTTCTTCTCCAAGATCTCTGCGCAACATTTTAGTAGTGCTAGATTCTGGATCATCAAGATCTGCCAATACTATATAGGTCCTAAGTTCTTTACGTAGACTTTCGTTTCCCAACTGCACTGGAGTAAAATGCCTCACATCGAACATAGGCTCCGGTGTAGGCATGATCGGATATGCGCTTTGGAAATAATAATTGAAAGAATCTTGAACCGGTCCTTCCCATAGATCTTTATCTGATACAGCTACAATCTCATTCATACGAGCCATAGCCATAGGCTTTGATTCGAAAGTTTTAGCCATCTCCTCATTGCAAGAGTACAATGAAATAATTGTAAAAAACGAGAATATATATATAAGGTACTTCATTATTATATTTTAATTGAGACTTAGAAGAGGTTTAATGCTTTTGAAAACCTTTGACCCAAGAACTTCTGCTACTTAGTAGATGACCAAAGTTAATGTTTTGGTGGGAATTGTTTTCTCCTTTAGTTTTAATACTATTTAGAATTCAAATGTTAGGAATATTCTTGCGAAGTTGTAATATTGTTTCCCTATTGTCGGATATAAATTCTTTAAGAAATTCATCAATTCCAAAAAGCCCGGCCAAACTTCAGTGCACTTTTAATATGTGCAAGATGATGCTTTCCATGCCAAGAATACATTCCTACAGTAAACGCAAGATCCAATGACCTACCATGTTCTGGGTGTGTATATTTTCTGCTGAATTCTTGTACAGACATATCACGCAATACAGAGGCTAATCTAGCATGCACTCCTTGCAATATTAACATGCTTGATTCGACAGGCTCTTCTTTTACATCATGCATTGTAGCCCATTTATCTTCTAGATATGGTTTTATTGTTGGATTATCTTCGGTCAAGGCTAATTTGAACCTTATAAATGCATTCATATGACTATCAGCTAGATGATGGATTAACTGCCGGATACTCCATCCTTCTGGTCTGTAGGTGTAATTCATCGCTTCGACATCAATGTCTTTTAATACATCTAACAGTTGACTAGGTAGGTTGGCAATGTCTTCAATCCACTTTTCAATTTCGTCAAATTTGATTTCACCTGGTGCATATTTACCTATCGGAAATCTTAATTTTTCTATATCCACAATTCGTACATTTGGTTGCAGCAAAACTAATACCTTATAAAGAATAATCCCAATCAATAGATTAATATTGATTGGGATTTCTTTATGTTTTAGTAATACTTGTTCAAAAGTATTGTTCCTACTCCCTTATTACTTTTTCAACCCATCTTTCCATTTCAGTTTCGATCATAATTAAGTATAAACCCGATGGATATGAAGACATATCAATTTCTGCATTACTGATATTTATTTTTTGTAAACGATAAAGATTATTGCCAGTTGTCGTATATAAGTTTAATGATAAAATTTGATATTCACTTTTGATATTCAATTTATTACTTGTAGGGTTTGGGTAGATTTGGATATTGTTTTTTGTTATTGAATGAGTAGCCACGACACATTCAGTATCTGTCAGTGGTAATACTGTGAGATTAATGGTACGAACAATAGGACAATTTGTGATTGGGTCAAGTAATTCGAGGATATAAATTCCTGTACTATCAAGCCCTTCGAAGTTTTCGTTTTCACATATTGTTACTAACTCTTCTTCTAGATAAGTGGTAGGTATGACAGATAGTTTAATGGTACGAATTATGGGGCAATTTGTAATAGAATCGATCAATTCGATAATATAAACTCCTGTACTGTCGAGCCCTTCGAAGTTTTCATTTTCACATATTGAGACTTGTTCTTCATCCAGATATGTAGTAGCAATAATATTGACATCAAAATGCAGGCGCTCTTCGATGCATCCTGAAGGACCTCCATTTTCTATTGTATATTGACCGGATTGTCCAAAATCATAGCTCGTTCCATTATACATTATTATCTCTCCTTCGCAGATTGTATATTCTAAGTTTGTTTCAACCACAGGGATAACAATGAGATCAATATTCAAAATAGAATCACAACCATCTTCAGTAATAATCGTGTCTTGATATATACCAGTTTCTGTATATCCTAAAAAAGAATCACCGTCACAGATCGTATTATCAAGATCTGTTATTGGATCTGTACAGAAATCAAAAACCATGGTATTGATTACCGTATTGGTAATAATAGGATCATTGGTGTCGAATATAATGTTAGCTGTATTGTTAATTATTGTCCCTTCAGGTATTGCTTTATCAATATCCAAACTAAAATTGACAAACCCTTGGCTGGCAGCATAGTTAGTAGAACTATCTACTAATCGTATATCATTGAATTCTATTACCAAAGTACTTCCCATAATACAGGCATATAAAGGATGACTAGAGGAATTGAACCTAATGGATGTCTTATCTACATATGTATCCAATTCATCAACTATTTTGACATTGAATGCGGTGTCATTACCATTGTTCTGAAATCTGATAGTATAGTCTATTGTTTCTCCGATAAGAGTTAAGTTTTCATCCCCTTCTCTGTCTGGATTGGTCCTTTTGTCATTAGGATCATATGAGCACCTGAGTTGTTCGGAGTATATATATTCATCTAGAAATAATCCATTTTCAGTCAATTTTGCATCAAACTCCAAAAGCGGTAAAGAAGAACTCCCATTAGGCATCTTCAATTTGAATATATAGATGTTTTGATTGAATGGCAGTACAACCCCAGTATTAAATGTCAATTGATTTCCTTGCACTTGTAACCCTGGAATATCTGAGCTAAAGAAAGTAGTCTCTTCATCAAATGTGAAAGTGACTTCTCCACTGAAGGACTCCTGGTTAAAGTTTTCGACGGTCACATAGAATTTAGTCTCAAAATCACATCTTGTAATCGTATTGGTAACAGTAATCTGAGCATTTGGAATATTAGCATCCGGTATGAAGCCAAAATTAATATCTGAAGTACAAGAATCTACCACATTGATTTCATTTTGAAATATTGTAGTCTCTTCCCAGTCTCCAATGCTAATGTTTGCTTCTAAATTAGCAATAAAACCAGGTTCTGTCGGTATCACATATTGCCCTAGAGCGTTAGTAAATGTGCTAAAATTATTAGATAAATCTGTCACCAAAACATTGTTCAAAGGTATATCACCAGCGTCATAGATGCCATTTTCATTATTATCAGAATAAGCTGTACCGCCAATCTGAAAATCATATTGTTGATTGTTACATGGGTCGCTACAAAAAGCACTTTCTAATGGGTGAACAACTATAGTAATTGACTCAGTTGTTGTACAACCTTCAGCTGTAATAGCAGTAACTGTGTAAATGTCTGTAGAGTCTGGAGTAAAGTCGATAAAACCAGAATTCCCAATGTCTGGACTCCAATCGAAGCTAGTATATTCGCTAGCATTCGTGATATTTATCACTGCATTGCTTCCTAGGCATATTTCTGAAGTGCCACTGAAATCTATTGATGTTGCTTCGGGAATTGGTATGTTAATATCTTGCGTGATTTGGCATCCGGTTTCTGTTTGTGCTACTATAGTATAACATGTATAGTCTAGTAAATTCAATGGAGGTGTTAATACAGTCCCTGAAGGGCTGAAGAACTCATCAAGAAAATCTCCTAAACCATCATCTGGGCAACCTCCATATAATAAAAATGTCGTTATTGGATTCCCTGCGGCATCTATTCCTGCTAAATTCATTGTTGTTTCTGTTTCTCCACATTCATATGGATTAACAGATGCTACTATCGTTAAATCTCCAGTAATGATCACTTCCATTTCCGTAGTTCCCATACATCCATAGAAATCAGTTACGTTAGCAGTAAGAGTATACGAGCCTGAAGGAGAACCAATTACCGCTGAAGATAGTACTTCATTGATAGCATAACATTCTCCCATAAAACCTGATTGCTCACCGACCAAACCTATGTCATTAGTCCAATTCACAGCAAATGGAGAAGTGCCGGAGATAAAATCTAAGCACACCATATAATCAGGATTAAAGGGATCAAAATTGTCATCTTTACAGACGAAGATACTTTCAGGTAATAATAACTCGACTGGTGGTTTTATATCTATTTCTAATTCGCTTATATCTGAACACCCAAGCGTATCAGTTACTGTCACGGAATATGTAGTTGGAACAACAGGACATACATTTATTGAAGGTGTAGTGTCTCCAGTACTCCAATCATAGATAAAAGGCCCTCCAGCTCCGCCGTAGATGTCAGGTGTAAGATCTGTGCAGTCACCTTCACATATAAACGAAGGAGGAAAAGAAACTTCTAGTTCTGAATAGACGGTAACTTTTATCTCATTAGTATATCCGGGAACAGGAATAGCTGGATCTACCGCATATGCCTTATATATTACTATTTGAGTAGAGTTGGTAAGATTAAGTAAGTCATCATTTATTATTCCAATTCCATTTTCGAAAGTATAGCTATTTTCACCTTGCACATTTGGATTATCGATGACATCTACTTGGATTTGTAGTGTTGACCCATCAACAGTAGACACTTCTATATTTATTTCACCATCATGACATATTTCCTGATTATTTCCATTGACATTAGGAGGTAAGATGCAATCCATTTTCCAATCGGGACTGTACATTGCTCTATCTAGAATACACTCTCCTACAGGATCATCCCAACAACCTACCGTGCCATGAGAGAAGGTTTGAAATGAGATGCTTAAATCAGTAAAAAATACACAACTATCTGGATCTTCAAATTCTTTCACTTTCAAGGTGAAGTCCCATTCTATTTGGGCTTGTGTACTGCCGATTCCCCAGCCTTCTCCGGGAGAACCATCGTTATCACAACCTGGATTCCCACCTTCTGAAACCCAGAAATATCCACTAGGTAGAGAATCTCCTACAGCCATTCCAGATTCTGGACAATCTGCACATGGCTTACATAATTGATTACAAAGGGTAAGCTCTCCATCCTCGTTTACAAATGTGCAAAGTATAGGATTTGGTTCTTTGATAATGGGTGCAGTTTCGGACCCTTCTTGATACCACTGCGCTGTTTGTCCATTACCAACAGGTGGATTATCCGAAAATATAAAATTTGACAAATCCCATCCGTTCCCAAAAACTGGAACAATACCTATTAACCAATCTGCACCAGAATCAGACGCGTCATAAAAAAAACTTATACTAATGGTTACTTCTTCTCCTTGGTAAAAAGGACCTTCCAGCGGCTCGTTTTCCACTTCCCTTTCGGTCACTTCTATTATCAATGATTCGTCGCTACAAAAATTTTCTTCATCATCGTCTTCTCCCAAGCAAAAAATTTGATTATTATATGTTGCCACACATAATTCAAATGACCCATCGTCTAGTCCAGTGCTTGGTAACCAAGAAGGATCATAAGTGACGGCAATCCAATATGTATTTACTTCTTCAAAAATACTACATTGATGTAAATCTGGTGTGTTGTCTCCATTACTGCAAGGAGGCGTGCCTCCAAAATTAATCATCGAAAGGCTGTCACAAGTATTTCCCGAGTATAAGGACCAAACTGGATCCCAATTACCAAAAGATTCTATAGTTGTAAACATTTGAGCTGCTAGGGAATCGGTTTCTATTTTGAACCATACTGTAGGTGCCTGCGTAAATTCTCCACATCCACCCATTGCATCCTCCTCAGGGCATGCATAGTCTAGACATCCTTGAATACAATAGTAATCTATCATAAATTCAGGATTAGTGATCGGCATGATTGGATCTGAATTCGCTGTGTCTATACAATCATCGGACATTTCACCACAAGTAGCTGGAATAATAGAAATAATAAATTCCCCACAGTCTGTATTCGCATCATCAGTAGTTATTTTCACATATAATACATCACCAAGATCAAAGCAGTTTCCTATTTTGATATCAGCGGTATTAGAATTACAAGAAGAACCTAATAGGGTTAAATTTCCGTCACAACCACCATCAATTGGCCCAGAATAGTACTCTAAAGACATTGGTCCATTTGCCCCGGCATCTTCCAAAATAATATTCAAACCTTCTTCATCTTCAGTAGGGTTGTATATATACCATACAGATGCATCTTCTGTTTGGCCACTACAATCCACATTTTCAAAATCAGCGATCCCAAATATTGGCCCAGGATCGTCTGGTCCTAATGCGCCACAAGTAGTTCCATTATGTGACCCACCACCAGTAAGATCATATGGAGGAGTAGCAGTATTGATACATGGGCTGTCGTTTGTAGGTACTTGAGCGGTTGTTGTAATTGATAAAAGTAAGAATACAAAGAAGAACAATACACTTCGGTACAGAAGGGAAATCTTACGATCAGTCATTTTTCGTTGGTTTTGAAATAGTAGTTGGTATTTAGACCTCATTTAGATGGATTACGCTGCTTGATCCTTAGCAATTTAGACTTTTCTTCTATGTATATTGTTATATTATTGACATGAGTAGATTTTTTTATAAAAAGACATGTATTTACTAATATCTATTTTAACTTTGCGTTCATAATTCAAAATTATTTTTTTATTTTTTCTTTTGAATTTGCAACCTACCCTTTAATAGATCCTACCGAGAATTTTTCTTAATTATTCAAATCATCTTGTATGAGATATATTGGTATTGTTATTTTTACTGTTCTATCCCTCCCTCTTTTTAGCCAATCTTGGAATCAAGTAGACAATTTATCTATTCCAATAAGAGGAGAAAGAAACATCAATCCAGATAAGTTTATCACAGCAAATGTTGATGATACTGAGATCAAAGATATTCTGTGGAGTGCACCAGATGAATTAAAATTTAATCCTGAAACTGATCGACCTACACTTATCAGTGTGATGATGGCAGATGGTACGATGGATGAATTCAGTATAGTAAGATACCAAATGATGGAGCCAGGATTGGCAAGCCGATATGATCAAATCAGAACTTTTCATGGACTCAGCATATCCAACCCTGTCCGTAGAATTAGAATCAACTATACTGTCCATGGATTAAGAGCAACTATAACAGATGAAAAAGGGCAAACATATATCGATCATCTACAGAGAAATGATAAAAACCATAAGATCATATATAGAAGAAATGACTTCTCAGCAAATGAAAGTTGGGCATGTGATTTTGAACAAGAAAAATTATCTATTAAAGATGATATACATGATGATGATTCAAGATCTGGCGATTGCGTTTTCAGATCCTATAGATTTTCTATGACTACTACAGGAGAATATTCAAATTATCATGGTGCATTTAGTGTTGCAAACTCGGCTTTAGTTATGTCTGCTGTTGTTACTACTGTAGATCGAGTTAATGATGTATTCGAACAAGACCTTACAATGCGACTTATCTTAATTGATAATGTAGATACCATATTCTACTATGATCCTGCCACTGACCCATTCTCTGGATCAAGTTCCGGTTCGATGATTAGTCAAAATCAGACCAATACAGATGCGGTCATTGGTTCTGCAAATTATGATCTTGGTCATATTGTTAGTACTGGTGGAAGTGGCCTTGCTAGTTTGGGTGTAATATGTGCTAATGGATTTAAAGCAAGAGGTGTCACTGGAATTGGTACACCTGAAGGAGACCCATTTGATATTGATTATGTAGCACACGAAATAGGGCATCAATTAGGCGGTAATCATACACAGAATAATTCTTGTAATAGAAATAATTCAACAGCGATGGAGCCAGGAAGCGCAAGTACAATCATGGGATATGCTGGGATTTGTTCGCCAAATGTACAAAACAATAGTGATGCCTATTTTCATGCGATTAGTGTTCAAGAGATGAATGCTGAACTGACTTCAAATTCTTGTCATGCGGTGATAAGTTTAAGTAATGTTGCTCCGGTAGCTAATGCTTTGACCAATAAATCAATACCCCATTCTACTCCGTTTGTGTTAGATGTTGTGGCTACGGATGGAGATGGTGATGTCTTGACTTACAATTGGGACCAAATGGATAATGAAGTAGGTCCTGTAATGCCACCAGCTGGGACAAATGCTCAAGGGCCAATGTTTAGGTCCATATTTGCAACAACAGATTCGAAAAGATATTTTCCTAATATAGCAGCAATAACAACAGGTGTCCCTTTTCAATGGGAAGTACTTCCTACAGTAAATAGGAATATGGATTTTAGAGTGACCGTGAGAGACAATACTTTTGCACCTGGATGTACAGATGAGCAAGACATAACGCTTGATGTCGAAGGTAGTGCGGGCCCATTTTTAGTGACTTCACAAAATACAGCAACAACTTGGTTGGAGTCAGAAAATGTAACAATTACTTGGGATGTATCGAATACAGATATAGCACCAGTAAGTTGTAATAACGTCGATATTTTAATTTCTTACGATGGAGGACTCACTTATCCGACAACTATGTTATCATCTACTCTAAATGATGGATCTGCAATTGCAAGTGTTCCTATTGGGATTACAACAACTGCAAGAATAATGGTAAAGTGTAGTGACAATGTATTTTTTGATATTAACGACACCGATATAACAATCAATAGTGGCAGTCCTTCTTTTTCAATTAATACGAATCCTAATTCAGGATCGACATGTGATGACCTTACTATCCCTTTTACACTAGAATCAGCATCAATCCTTGGATTTACTGACCCTATAACTCTTACAGTAACAGACCTTCCTGGAGGAGCAACAGCAGCTATAACAACAAATCCAATAACACCTGGCAATAATACTGCTATTACAATTGATGATTTAGATGGTCTATCAGGTAACTTTACAATAAAAATCACTGGAGTTTCAGGTGCTATAACAAAAGAAACAACATACAACTTGACAGTTGAAAATGCTGGTGTCAGCACTGTTTTATCTTCTCCTGCTGATGGATCTACAGGAGTTGTTACAGAACCAACATTATCATGGAATAACTCTCCAGGTGCAACAAATTATGAATATCAAGTTAGTACGTTAACTAATGGTGGAAATATAATTTTTAGTGGAAGTACATCTTCGACTTCGGTTGTTGTTTCTCCAGAATTGTCGCTAGCAACTACCTATTTTTGGCGAGTTAGAAGTACAAATAGCTGCGGGGTTACGCCTTGGTCAAACGAATGGACATTTGAAACGGGTGTTTGTCTTGTAAAAAATGCTAGTGATTTGCCAATTATCATTTCTTCCAATGGGACACCAACTATAATCTCGTCTCTTAATATATTAGATAAAGGAATAGTTACCGACCTTAATGTTGTTAGCTTGGTAGGTACACATTCCTATATTTCTGACCTTAACTTTACTTTGATTGCTCCAGATAATACAAGTTTAGGTTTCTGGGCTGATCCGTGTAATAATCAAAATAACTTCAATATCAACTTCGATGATGAAGCACTCAATAATAATTATCCTTGCCCTCCAACAAATGGAGGTTCATATCAACCTGATAATTCATTGACAGCATTTGACACGAAACAAATTCAGGGTGAATGGATGCTTTCTGTTTTTGATGATTTTGATGCTGATGGTGGCGCTTTGAATTCGTGGGGAATAGAAATATGTCTAGATGACTATTGCGACCTAACTGTAGATAATAGCGCCTTTGTTGATACTTATGGCACATTAATGTCTGCATTAGGCTGTGCAGTTGAAGGTGATACGATTTACTTGGAGAGTACTATTTTATCTTCTATCAATATTGGATCCGGCTCTATAGTGATTGATGAAAGTATAGTGATAATAGCAAATCCTACTGATAATATTAATATAACTTCAGAAGGTAATGCCCCAACCTTCATAATAAATGGAGGTAAAACGGTATCACTAATTGGATTTGTAATAGAAAATACAGATTCTAGTATAGGTGTCATCAAAAACAATGGGACTCTGACGTTAAGAGATATTAATGTTATTTCTGATATAGGAGTTAGCTCTGTAGTGAATAGTTCTAGCCTTACCATTGAAGGAATTTGTAGAATAGAAGAGTAAGAAAGGTATTGGTTCTAGGATTTATTTTTAGAATAGTAATCAAATACTTTAGTGACAACGGTATTGCCTATGGCTTTGTAGTCTGTTCTTGCTTTGGCTTCTTCTTTTCCAATAGCTAAAAAGAGTCCATCAACTGCTCTTTTGGCTAAGAAATCAGATAGAGTTCCTTCCATTTTGTTTTTTGCAAAAATGTTGTAGGCTCCAGCTGCGATGGGCCAATATGTATTTACGTCCGTTTTATCTAGTTCTTGTCTGAGTCTTGCACTGTATCTTTTTTTAACGGTACTGTAAATAGCACGTTTAAGTACGTTTGTAGCCGCATCTTCACCACCAAGAACTACTGCTACAGCGTCAGTAAATTTCAATTCACTTATAGCATCGCCTATTATTTCTTCACTTTCCACTAATACCAATGTAGATGCTTGACCTATAGATTTTGTCATTTTCTCTACTTCGTCACCGTAACCTACCGTTTTTAGTGTTTTTAGAACTGTCCCAACCTCACTAGGTAGTGTATTTTCAAGACCAACCTCATTGATATTTTTAAGTTTTTTTATCGCTTTGAATGTACTGCTGTCGAGGATATTTTTGAGGGCCATCACAGTTTCTAAGCTTGATGGTTTTAATCCCAATTCTCCTAAGGTTTTGCAAGAAGAGAATAATATAGAAATTGAAATGATAGATAGAAAAAGCTGTTTCATATTATATTGTTGAGATTACAATATAGAGTCCACTCCGAAAACTCCTCAACACTAAAAATGTTTCTTTTGGCGATATTTTCATTTATTTCAATTAACTGATGCTCAGGCATCACTGAATTTCAAAAAATACAAATCTCATCCAAAATAATTCATTTTGAAGAAATTGATACTTTTCGTAGTGGACTCAATATACAAAATCATTACCTTAGGCCACTTAAATATATTTACATGAAAATTATAGCTAGCTACTCGATATTGATGTTGTTCTTAGTTCCGGCATTATTGTTTGCACAAAACGAATCTGATAAGACACCTTTTTTTGAATACAAATACGATGAAGAAAAAGGAACAGTAAGCCTTACCGTTACGGAACTTGATAAAGAGTTCTTGTATATGAATGCTATTGCAGGGGGAGTCGGATCGAATGATCTAGGACTTGATAGAGGAAAAATTCACAATACTAGGATAGTAAAATTCGTGAAGCAAGGGAACAAGCTTTTGCTCCAACAACCAAATATGAAATATCGTGCTGAAAGCAATAATGAAAAAGAGAAAGCAGCTGTTCGAGAGGCGTTCGCCAGTTCGGTTTTATTTGGTTTTGATATCGTTAAAAAAACAGGTTCTTATATTACTATTGATCTCACACCTTTCTTACTTCAAGATGCAAACAAGATTACTCGATTGTTAAAAGATAGAAAAGAAGGAACCTACAAGTTGGATAAAAAGAGATCTGTTGTACGAAAAGAAGGATTGCACTCATTTCCAAAGAATACAGAATTCGAATCGATTTTGACTTTTGGAGGAGAGGCTACAGGTAAATATTTACGAACAGTAACACCGTCCAGTGATGCTGTGACAATAGTGCAACACCAATCTTTTATTGCACTGCCTGATGATAATTACACTCCACGCGCATTTCATCCTTATTCTGGATTCAATAATATATTATATTACGACTATGCCACAGCGATTCATGAGCCAATGGCAAAGCGGTATATAACTCGGCACAGATTAGAAAAGAAAAATTCTGGAACAGCAGCATCTGAAGCAGTAGAACCAATCGTCTATTATGTGGATGCTGGCTGTCCAGAACCTATTAAATCGGCTTTGATAGAAGGAGCATCTTGGTGGAATCAAGCTTATATAGAGGCTGGTTTTATTAATGCATTTCAAGTCAAAGAATTACCTGCTGATGCACATCCACTTGATGTAAGATACAATGTGATTCAATGGGTACATCGAAGCACGAGAGGTTGGTCATATGGAGCATCCGTTGTTGATCCAAGAACAGGGGAAATAATTAAAGGGCATGTTTCTCTAGGTTCATTAAGAGTAAGGCAGGATTTCATGATTGCACAAGGAATTCTTTCTCCTTATGCCGATGCGAATAATTATACGAGAATGACTGAAATGGCACTGGCAAGATTACGTCAATTATCAGCCCATGAAGTAGGTCATACAATAGGTCTAGCACATAATTTTGCTGCAAGTTGTAACGATAGAGCTTCAGTAATGGATTATCCACATCCGTTGATCAAGGAAAATGGCGGACAGATAGACCTATCAGATGCATACGATGATAAGATTGGAATATGGGATAAACGAACAATTACCTATGGGTACACAGAATTCAATGATAGAAAAGAAAATGAAAATGGATTGCACAGCATTCTAAAAGAAACAAAAGAACTAGGTTTATTGTACATGTCAGATTCTGATGCTAGACCCATGGGAGGAGCACATCCAAAAGCTCACTTATGGGACAATGGTAATGATCCAATAGAGGAATTAAAACGATTGATGATTCTAAGGAAAAGCACATTGGATAAATTTGGGGAAAATTCAATTTCAGATGGAACTCCATATTCGGAATTAGAAAAAGTATTAGTTCCAGCCTACCTAATGCATAGATACCAAGCTGAAGGAGTTGCCAAGATAATAGGTGGTGTAGATTATAACTATGCTGTCAAAGGGTTCGAAGAACCGATAAATACGCCGATATCTACCGCTGTACAATATAAGGCTACACAGGAACTTCTTAATACATTGTCGTATCAAGAATTATCTTTTCCACAATCTGCATTGAATAAGATTTTACCCTCTGCAAAAGGTTTTGGGAGAAATCGAGAATCATTTGATTCTGATATGAATATGGTTTTTGATCCGTTGAATGGAGCAGAGGCGTACACTAACTTTGTGTTGACAGTCATGCTACATCCAGATCGATTAGCAAGAATTAATTTGCAAGAAGAAATTTCGTTAGTAGAGTACCTATCAGCTATAGCTTCAAGAGTGTTTACCAATGCTGGCGCAAAACAAGGATATGAAACACAACTATCCCTCATCCCAAGAAAAGTGCTCATAATTCACCTATTAAAGTTGGCAAAAAATAAAAAAATCAACAAGCAGGTATCAGCAATGGCATTAATGCTTCTGAAGCAGATTCAATCTAGTTATCTTGATAAATTAAGCAGTAATGCTAATATAAAGGCTAATAACATGTATCTCAATGTCATGATAGATCAAATGAATGATCCAGAGATGTTAACATTACCTGGGTTGGCTGATATGCCTCCAGGGAGTCCAATTGGATGTGGTAAATAGGTGTTGAAGCACACTTTTACACTCGTTAACACAAATTTAGTTTTTGGATAGCTTATTCTTTTTAGTTTCACCAAGGATCAAATCCTAATTAGAATAACTACTAAACTAATCCTCATGAAATATATCAATACGATTATTTTCCTGTTTGTTACTGTTTTATTATCAGCCCAAGAAAGGCCAAAACTTTTTCTTGATTGTAGGACTTATTGTGATATGACTTATATAAAATCTGAGATTGATTTTGTGGATTTTATGTTGGATCGTCAATCTTCAGAATTATACATGCTTTTAATAAACCAAAGAACAGGTAGCGGTGGAAGAGAATACACCATGACTATCGAGAATAAAAAATCAGAAGAGGAGTCTTATGAATTGAAATTTTTCACTGATGCAAACGCAGTAGAAGATGATAGGAGAATAGAAATAGTGAAACACCTTAAACTAGCTCTTCTCAAGTATATGGTAGATGAAGGACAGGCAGGAGATATAAATTATTCCGTATCTCAAAAAAATGAATCTACTGAAGATATGATTTCAGTAGATCCATGGAATGATTGGGTTTTTTCTTTGGGTGTTAATGGTAACATAAATAGAGAATCGCAATTTAATTCTCAAAATCTAAGATTTAATATAAGTGCTAATAGAACGATAGAAGATCATAAGTTCTTTGCAAGAATAAACTACAATAGAAATGAAAGTAATTTTATAATAGGCGAAGGTGATGAAGAGGAAACTATTTCTAATCTACAGAATTCATTCTATGGAAATATGCTTTATGTAAAGAGTCTAGATGAACACTGGTCAGCTGGTGGGATCTTAAGATATACAAGAAGCATATTTGAAAACTACGATCACAGTATTACTGTTTCTCCGGCTATAGAGTTTAATATATTTCCATATTCTGAAGTGGCGGATCATAACTTTACTTTTAGGTATGAAATTGGAGCTAGGTACAATGATTATATAGATACTACTTCTTATTTTAAATCTACAGAATTGTTGACAAGACATAGATTATCGATCGACTATCGGATAGTGAAACCATGGGGGAATATTGATTTTGATGCTGGTGTAAGTCAATTTATTACAAGACCAGATAGATATAGTATTGATATCAGCCCTAGTGTGGATGTCAATTTATTTAAAGGCTTCAACTTTTACACAGGAATCTTTTATGGCATCACAAAAGATAGAATCAATATTCCAAAAGGCGATCTTTCAGTAGAAGATGTTCTCCTAAATAACAAACTTCGAGATAGTAATTTCTCTATGTATATGTTTTTTGGAATGAGGTATAGGTTCGGATCAGCATCTAATAATGTTGTAAATACAAGATTCTAAGATGCATTTATTTTAATTTAGAAACCTTCCCAGGATTTTCTTTTAGAAAACTGCCCCAGTCCTTATAGTTCTTTTTACCAGCAAGTGGCCCAGAATTTTGATTGAAATGTGTAACCGCCGCAGCTAATGCATCGGTAGCATCAAGTGGCCCATCAGTGATTTTTATGTTTAGGATACTCTCTAACATTGCAGCTACTTGTTCTTTGGAGGCATTTCCATTTCCTGTTACAGATTGTTTTATCTTTTTAGGCGCGTATTCAGTTATCTCTAGTCCCATAGTGATTCCTGCAGCCATGGCTACTCCTTGTGCACGCCCTAGTTTAAGCATTGATTGTACATTCTTGCCATAAAAAGGAGCCTCAACAGCCATTTGAGAGGGAAGATAAGTTTCTATTATTTCTTGAAGCTGGAGAAATATCTCTTTCAATTTGGTCATATGATCTTCATAGGATTTAAGCTTAAGGACGCCCATTGTCTGCAAGCTAATCTTTTTGCCACTTACATGTAAGATTGCATATCCTAGCAAATTTGTACCTGGATCGACACCCAAGATCTTGTATTCCTTATTTGTTTTAGCCATAAAATATAGATCCAAAGTTGAAAACATATTATAAAAAACACAAATATATATAAAATTACATATGTTATTGTTAAGTCAGAATACTTGTATTTACTGACATTCTGAGATTATTTTGAAACAACTTTATATATCCCCGCATTATTTAGTTGTAATACAATTCATTTGTTGTAATTTAGTGCCCTATTTAAAAGCAATGCACAGAACTTTATTTTGCTTTTTAGCTTTTATAAATAGGCAAGACAAATTATAATTAATTAAAAGAAGAAAATACACAATACCCGAGCGAATGGATCCATTAAAAGAGAAATTTAAAAAAAAGGCTACTGCCCTTTATGCAGAATCAAAAGCACTATTAAAAGAACATGGGGATAAAGTAGTAGGAGAAGTTACTCTTACTCAAGTTTTTGGAGGAATGAGAGGTGTGAAGTCTATGGTTTGGGATCCATCTCAATTAGATGCAAATGAAGGTATCAGGTTTCGTGGATATAATATTCCACAATTAAGAGAACTCCTACCAAAAGCAGATGGAGATAAAGAACCACTTCCTGAAGGATTATTTTGGTTGATGCTTGTTGGTGAATTACCGACTAAGGAGCAAGTAGATTGGCTTACAGACGAATGGGAAAAAAGGGCAGAAGTACCTGCGCATACATTTGCAGCACTTGATGCGCTATCTCCTGATACCCATCCTATGACACAATTTAGTATGGCGATTGTATCTATGCAGAGCGAGAGCGTATTCGCTAAGAGGTATGCTGAAGGTATGAGTAAAACTGACTATTGGGATGCTACCTATGAAGATGCGATGAATCTTATTGCAAAACTTCCAAGAGTAGCGGCATATATATATAGACGTACTTTTCATGGTGGAAATCACATCGAACCAGATACATCGTTGGATTGGGCAGCGAACTTCGCACACATGCTAGGGATGAAAAACAAAGATTTCATGTCTCTTATGAGACTATATCTTACTATTCATGCTGACCATGAAGGCGGTAATGCTTCTGCGCATAGTGTGCACTTAACTGGATCTACTTTGAGTGATTCTTATTATGCACTTGCATCAGGAATGAATGCATTGGCAGGGCCACTTCACGGATTGGCAAATCAAGAAGTAATCAAATGGATATTTGAGATGTGCGAGCAGTTAGGCACTACGAAACCTACAAAAGAACAAATCGCAGATTATGTAAATCAAACATTAGCGGCTAGAAAAGTAATTCCTGGTTATGGTCACGCAGTATTAAGAGAACCAGATCCAAGATTTACAGCACAAAAAGTTTTTGCTGAAGAATATATCAAGGACGATGATTACGTTAATATAGTTTGGAATATGTTTGATGTAGTGCCTGGAATATTAGGCGCATTAGGAAAAGTAAAAAATCCGAATCCAAATGTTGATGCCCATTCAGGGGCACTTCTGGTTCATTATGGATTAAAAGAATATAGCTTCTACACAGTACTGTTTGGTGTATCAAGAGCACTTGGTGTTCTTTCTGCACTCGTATGGAGTAGAGCAATGGGATTCCCATTAGAAAGACCAAAATCAGTAACGACTGATTGGGTCAAGGAGTTTATTGCAAAACAATAACTCCCAGCAATAGCGTTTGATCTGCTTGAGTCAAGGAGTTTATTGCAAAACAATAACTCCCAGCAATAGCGTTTGATCTACTTGAGTCACGGAGTTTATTGCACAGCAATAATTCCCACACTAGACATAAGTTCGTTTGAAATAGTCAGAGCTCGAGTCATGCTAAATAATCCCCCTTCGAAGGGGGCTAGGGGGTGGAACTTTACTCAGAAAGTAAAATTATGTAAGAGAAATATAAAACCTAACCAACAACTTAGAATAATAAATACAAAATGAATACACCAGATAATTTAAAGTACACAAATGAACACGAGTGGGTGCGAATGGAAGAAGATGGCTCAATAACTATCGGGATTACTGATTTCGCACAGAGCGAATTAGGAGAATTGGTATATGTTGAGGTAGATACTGTAGGGGAAGAAGTCGCTAAAGACGAAGTTTTCGGTACAGTAGAAGCAGTAAAAACAACTTCGGATCTCTTCATGCCTGTATCAGGAGAAGTATTAGAATTCAACGAAAAGATTGATGAATCTGAAGGTGACGAACCTGGATTATTAAATTCTGATCCATATGGCGATGGGTGGATAGTAAAGATAAGACCTACGGTTGAGTCTGAGCTTGAAGGGTTATTAAGTGCAGAGGATTATAAAGCAATGATTGCTTGATCTTTCCACTTCTTTAAGGTGCATGAATATTGTGGGCTTGATCAAATTATAATTAAATTAATTATTTTTATAATTGACACACCACAATTTTCTTCTTGTGCATCTTAAATAAAAGCGGAATTAGGGTTATCTCTGATTTTAGTTTTTGAATGATTATTTGAAATTATGACGACAAGAATTGCAGCTTTTATATGGACTATATTCATTTTGGTTGCGTCGCTAGTGCCTAAAGAGGCAATACCGAAATCGAGTTGGACGAATTTTGCGAATTTTGATAAACTTTCGCATTTGGTTTCTTACGGAATTTTAGTTTTTTTGTGGTCTAAATTATTGAGTGCTAAAGTTGGCAAAGTCAAGGGTGCTCGGATAGCTTTCTATGGTTCCATCACCTTAGGACTCCTTATGGAATTCTTACAATGGCAAATGAATTCAGGAAGGTATTTTGAGATTCTAGATATTATTGCTAATATTATCGGCTCAATCATAGGATTGACAGCTTTTTATAAAATTATTAAACACTAACAATGGGAGATTTATCACTAACGGGACAGACCGTTGCTCTTTTTATGCTAGGTTTGGTACTTCTTACTGCTGCTATTATTTTTGCTTACAAAACTTACATCAAGAAACAAGGAGATTCTGATTTAAGTACTAAGTATGATGATAGCAATATAAGTTCGTATCTCAAATCAAGAAACAAGTATCCAGAAGCAGATGTAATGCGTAAGACAAGTTCTATCTTCGGGTACGGATTGGCTATGGCTTTGGCTCTGACTTTGTTCGCATTCAGCTGGACGAGGTACGAAAAAGTAGTCATCATACCAGATGATGCACTAGACTTTGATGAAGAAATAGAACAAGAGCTGTCTCTTATACACATCTGACGCTGCCGACGAAGAGGATA
>OJIO01000267.1_pt1 | contig 39414 bp, 29 predicted proteins | sample 1595621 | NCBI WGS metagenome assembly OJIO01 (sample SAMN05416776, study PRJEB24817) | seawater metagenome | isolation source: Sea water | place: Canada:Atlantic | collected 2013-07 | reverse complement strand
CGAGATTTCTGCCTGTCTCGTGGGCTCGGAGATGTGTATAAGAGACAGGCTGCACCCTTGCTCTTCAGGTCCTCAAAGGCATCGGGTCCAACGCAGTCCGCTGGGTACCAGCCGCCTCGGGCTTGAAGGTCATCGAGCTGGGTCGCGAACTGGGCCTGGGTGAGCGAGGCCACCGGAATCCAGGTGATCTTGCCGCCGGCGATGCGCGTACGCTCGCTCACGCTGTCGTCGCCATAGGGCTGCCAGCTGCTGGAGACCATGTGCTTGCGGCCGTACAAGGTGGCCTTGCCGCCGCCATTGGGCACCCAAGCGCCGTCAAAGACCATGCTGTTCTGAGCGTCGGGCTCATTCCAGCCAAAGTCGTCGGCGTAGTACACAAAGCTGTGGTTGCTGCGCAGCTTGAGCTCCCGAGCGTTGTCGGGACCGCAGACATTGATCCAGCGGGCATCCACAGCGTCCGCCATGGGGCCGCCCTTCACCGATGCGAGCAGCGCCTGACTGCGGGCGCTGTCCGAGACGGAGACAGCCAGAGGCCCTGCATCGTCGATCAAGCGCAGCTCTGAGAGCACCACGTCTGGGTAGCGGCTGCCGGCGGTGGCCTGCACGATGCTGAGGGTGAGCTTCTTGGCCTCGACCGGGGAAGGCAGCGTCAGAGTCTGGGCGTCCGAGATGTCCTGCACCGGAATCTCAACGACTGGGCCGCCATCAATGCTCACCCCCAAGACCTTGACCCGTCCGTTCTTCTTGAAGTGGTCGGGGCTGCGCTGGTAGCCGTTCCAGAGCTCGATGGCCTGGACGCGGGTGACCCGATCCAGCTCGATGGTGATGGACTCCCCCACCCCAAGGTCCGCGGCGCCTTCGACCCAGCCAAAGTCTGTGCGCCCGTCGACCAGATAGCTGGCGTGGTAGGCATCGGCGGGATCCAAGGTGCTCGACGCGCTGATCTTCGCGGCCACCGCCCTGGGCGGTCCGAGGCGTAGATCCTCCCCATTGGCCATGGCCTTTAGACCCATCAGGCACACCGGTCCCTCTGCCGACTTGACCTTGACAAACAGGCTGCTGACCTCCTGGCCGATGTCGACCTGGGCACCCTGGGGGCTCACCGCAAGCTCAATACCGCCGTTGCCGTTGGCGTAGATCTCCACCTCGGCGCCCTTGCCGCAGCTCGCCATGCTGAGCGCGTCGACCTGTTGGGGAGCCTCGAAGCGAAGCAGTACCCCTTCGGCCACCGCATCTCCAGGCGGCTTCCAGCCAGAACCCAGAATGTCTGCCCCCTTTCCAGAGGTGGCAACGGTCGAGCGCAGGACCAGGCCGGGCTCTACCTGAATCCCCATCTCCACAGGTTCAGCGGGCGCTACACCCGGTGTGGCCGGTCCTGGGCCAGGGGTGGGAGCGGGGTCGGAACCAGAGCAGGCGAGCAGCAGCAAGAACATCGGGAGAAAGCTCCATGACGGGGGACAGTGCGCAAGAGACTACGCCATGCAGCCCGCCGCTTCCACCCACGCCCACACCGCCAACCAGGCAGGCTGCCCCTCAACGCTCCAGAGCGACCCCATCAGGCAGGGCATAGGTCACCCGGGCCTGATTGCGAACCAGGACTTCTCGCGTGCCGTCCTGCCGCACCCGGAGCAGAGTGTTCTCCCGCCAAACCCCGTCGGGCCGCCGCACAAAGCGGTGCTCGTCTTCTTCCACGGACCACCGCACTCCGGTGTCCTGGGGCTGTGAGAGCGCGCCCACGAGCCAGCCATCCACCACCTGCAGGCTCAGGCGCACCGGGTGGGGGTGGGGATTGCGGAATCGCAAGTCGCGGTGGGGGTAGAAGACCGTCGCGCCAAAGCCGAAGGGCAGCGTGCGCGCATCGTCGGGGAACAGGTCCCAGCCATGGCGGTGCCGCTCGAGGATCTCCATGCCTCCAGTGGCCGCCAAGTAGAAGACCAGGTTCGCGACCTGGCATGCGCCGCCACCACCGCCCAGCGCCAGCTCTCCGTCGTGCAGCTCAGGTCCCGGAACAAAGCCGTTTGCACGCAAGGGCGGGCCCACAAACTGATGCCAAGAGAAGACCTGGCCCGGTCCGATGACCAAACCCTCTAGGCGCTCGGCGCTTCGGGAGACGTTGTGCTCCTTGGCCTGCTGCAAGCTGTCCTCGTAGCGGGTGCCTTGGCGACGCATGGGGCTGCGGCGCTCCGTCTGCACAAAGGGGAAGGCCTCTGGGCCGGAGCGCTGGCCTTGCCCATCCCCACTCAGACTGCGCACGCCGTCTCGCACCAAAGCTGGCGCGCGCCGCAGAGCGATGCGCAGGCCAAAAGGGATGCGTTCGCGAATGGAGGGAGGAAGCGGCATGGGGTTTAGAGCCTACTCCTTGCAGCCCGCCTGGCGCCACAGCAAGCGCGCACCAAAGAAAAGGCCAGCCGGCTCAGAAGATTCGCTCCCGGAGGGCACCGCCCGAACCGAAGTCATCGAGGCTTCCGTTCACGTCGATCCAAATCTGTTGGGTGGCCCCCTTCGTGTGGAGTTCTCGGCCGACCCAAGTGAAGATGCCGACCACCAGATGCTGCTCGCCGTCGGGGCTTTGAATCTCGACCCGGAAGCAAAAAGCGACACCGACCCGGGCCAAACGAATCATTCCCTCCTCCCCTTCGATGGGGACCCCACCGGTCAGCAGCTGCGGTTTGCCCTCTACAGCCAAGCACAGGACCTCGCTCCCTGGGACCCTGCCATCGACCCAGCCTTCAAAGGAGGAGCGAATCGCCACGAGAGGGGTCTCGTTCAGCCACTCCAGCATGTGGAGGGACTCAGCGAGGGGGGTCAGGTCATCACGCTCTTGGGCCATGCTCTCCTCCGTTTGGACAGAGTGACACAAGCGTGGGGTGCGCCCGTCGGTGGCAGGGCCCGCTCGCCGGAGTGAGATCAAACACAGCCAAAACCCGACCCGACCCCCGGCCGCCGACCAGCTCGCGCACCGGGGGTCGAATCAGGCTGGAAGCCTGGGGATCGGGTGCGCCGATCCCTGCACTCCTACAGTGCGCACCAGCCCAGAAATGGATCACACCCTTTCAGAAAAGAGGTGATCTATCTCAAGAACAGAACAGCCAGCCCAACAGCTGCGAGCGCCGCTATGACCGCAATCAGCACCGGAATCGGCAGCTTTTTCTTGGACTTTTCCGACTTGACAGGCACTGGTTTTTCCGTCTGATCTGCCGCATCTGGTCTATCGATTTTCTTCGCTTCGCTGGCGGCAGCCGCCTTCCAGCCCGTCATGGCCTGCCGGTCTCGGATCTGCATGGCCTGAACATCCACCCCAACGATCGCCAAGACCTCGGCCAACTCCGGGAAGCTGACCATGCCGCGCCACGCTCCCCCTTGAACGCGCACCTGCTCCAGCCCTCTGTAGCGGCCAGCGTAGATGCGCTCTCGGATCAGGTGTAGGTCTACAGGGCCTTCGACGGAGCCGTCGGGTCCCTGGATCTCCATCTCAAGCAGTGTACGGGCATCCATGGCTGCAGTTTACCCGGTTAGCCCTGATGCATGTCTCTGCCCCAAGCCTTCGTTGTCGGAACCGCCGGTCACATCGACCACGGAAAGTCCTCCCTGGTGCGCGCCCTGAGCGGCCACGATCCCGACAGCTTGCCTGAAGAAAAGCGGCGGGGCATCACCATCAACCTGGGCTTTGCGCGCATGCCTCTGGACGATGGACGCGTGGTCTCTTTCGTCGACGTGCCGGGCCATGAACGCCTGGTGCGCACCATGATCGCAGGCGCCGCTGGCATCGACGCGGTGCTCTTCTGCGTGAACGCCGGCGAGGGCGTGATGCCACAGACCAAAGAGCACCTGGACATTCTCCAGCTCTTGGGCATTCAGCGCGGCATCGTCGCCCTGACCATGGCCGATCTGGTCGACGAGGAGATGCAGGAGCTGGCCACCGAAGATGTGCGCGATGCCCTGCAAGGCAGCTTCTTGGAGGACGCGCCGCTGATCGTGACCTCGGCGACGGAAGGCACCGGCCTGGATGCGCTACGCGCCGCTCTGGCCGCGCTCCCGGTACAGCGCCGCAGCGATCAAGGTCCCTTCCGACTCCCCGTCGATCGCAGCTTTGTGCAGAAGGGCTTCGGGGTGGTGGTCACTGGAACGGTGCTCTCCGGCTCCGTGCAAGAGGGCCAAGAGCTTCGCCTGCTCCCCCAAGGCGACAAGCTGCGCGTGCGGGCCCTACAAGTACACGGGGAGTCCCAGTCCACTTCCCAGGCGGGCTTTAGAACCGCGATCAACCTCTCCGGTGCCGAGCGAGAGGAGCTGCCCCGGGGCTCCGTGCTGGTGGGACCGGGTGTGGAGGGGCATCAAATACTGGATGCCCGCTACCACCACCTACCCGGCGCCCCAGAGCTCTCTGGTGGCACTCGGGTGCGAATCCTCACGGGCACAAGCGAGGTCATGGCGGTCGTGGATGGCCTGGACGGCGAGTTGGTGCCCGGCAGCTCCCACCTGATTCAGCTGCGCGCCGCCGAGCCACTGGCCGTGCTGCCCGGGGACCGCTTTGTGCTCCGGCGAGAGTCGCCGGTGACCACCCTTGGGGGCGGCACCCTCCTGGACGTCTGGGCCCCGCGCCACCGCAAGCGCGACCACGCCCGCGCCACCGAGGAGCTTCTGGCCCTAGAGGCCGGCGACCGCAGCGTGCTTCTGGACCGCGCTGGCCCCGGCGGTCTGGACAGCAAGCAGGCCAAAGCCCGAGGGCTGGAAGGGCAGGTCATTGGCGACCGCGTCCTTGGACCTCAGCAGCTCGCGCAACAAGAGCAGGCGCTGCTGCTGTCCCTGCGCACCTTTCATGAAGAGAACCCGCTGAGTCCAGCGGTGCCGCGTCGCTCTCTTCACCGTGGCCGCGTCGCTGCCCTGGGCCCACAAGCATTCGATGCGCTGCTTCGACGCCTAGAGGCCGCTGGCAAGGTCGAGATTCAGGGACCTCGACTGCGAGAGGCGGGCTGGAAGGTCGAGCTCAGTCCAGAGCAAGAACGCACGGCCAACGCCCTGCTCCTGAAGATTCGCGCCGCAGGCCTAGAGGCCACTCCTCTGGACGCACTCAACCTTGAGGCCGGAGAGGAAGGCGCCCGGGTCTTGGCCCATCTCATCGAAGAAGGACGCCTGGAGCGCATCGGCCCACGGGTCTACGAGGCCGAGCAAGTTCAGGCCTTGATCGTGAAGGTTCGGGCACACTTGAGCGCCCATGGGGAGATGGCCCCGGCCGACTTCAAGGAGATCAGCGGGCTCACACGACGCTACGCCATCCCCTTGCTGGAGTGGATGGACACCCAGAGTGTGACCAAGCGATCCGGGGCTGTGCGAATCGCCGTCCAGCCTTGAATGCTACCCTCCTTAGCCGAGGAGAAGAGGAATGCTCGCGAACCTCTGGATGACCCTGCTGGGTGTGCTCATGCTCACCCAACCCGCACACGCCCAGGCCCTCGGGATCCTGAAGGTGAATGCCAACGTGGACCAGGCCACGGTTCACGTGGGATCCGAGCTGCTTGGACCCGCCCCCCTGACCCGTGAGATCGCTCCGGGCAGCTACATGGTGCGCGTCACGGCCGACGGCTTTGACCCCTATGTGCGCCAGATCACGGTCAAGTCTGGCCAGACCGCAACGGTCGGCGCCAAGCTCAGCATCGGCGGTGGCACCGCAGACTTTATGGCGGACCCCGACGGGGCCACCGTGGAGATCAACGGCAAGGACACTGGCTTGCGCACCCCGACGCGCCTCTCCGCCCTGAGCGACGGTCGCTACCGCTATCGCCTTCTCAAGCCCGGCTACGAGCCGGTCGAAGGCGACTTTGAGATCAAGAACTTCAACAACCCTCTGATCTTCGCCACCATGGAGTCCAGCTCCGGCCGCTTCGAAGTCACCTCCGATCCCGCTGGCGCAACGGTCTACTTGGACGGTCAGGAGCGCGGGGTGACCCCCATGGTGCTGGAGGGTGTAGACCCCGGGCTGCACCAAGTTGGCGTGCGCCTCAACGGCTACGCTCTGCTCGTACGCGAGGTCGACACGAGCGACGGCTCCAAGGGCTTGGTGAACGCCCGCCTCAAGAAAGACGGCGGCAAGCTCACCGTGAAGACCGGCGACTCCCAAGCCACCGTGATGCTGGACGGCGTGCCCGTCGGCACCGGCAAGAGCGTGAGCGTCAAGGCCACTCGCGGCAGCTACATCATCGACGTGCAGGCCCCCGGCATGGCGGCCGCCACCGGCAGCGCCAAAGTGCCCGTCAAGGGAAGCGTCCTGTACAAAGCCGATCTTGAACCTGGGTCCAGCGCCTTGGAACAGGCCACCCCACTGACCCGCCGCTGGACCTTCTGGACCGGCGTGGGCTTGGGCGTCGCTGCCATTGGTACTGGCAGCGCTGTCGCCGTTGCGGCCACACGGCCGGACCCACCCCCCTCGGGCGATGTCGCCCTGACCCTGCCTTGAGGCCCCCATGTTGATCGTCCTGTACACGCTCAGCCTCTTGGGCTGCGGTCCAGTCGAGACCAAGACCTCGCTGATTCTGACCATCGACGGCCCGGATCTGCAGACCGTCGCCGACGCCAGCGACACCCTGGTCCTGGTCATCGATCCATCGACCCCTTTCCTCGATCGCAGCGGCGAGCCCTTGCTGGAGGGGGACTCACAGGGCGGCTTCCTGGCCACAAATGCGCTCACCGACGACGAGGAGCTGGAGCTGATCTGGGAGCGCAGCTTTAGCAGCGCAGACCTGGGCACCATCGAGCTGGTTCTGGGCAGCAACGCGCAAGACCTGAGCTTCCAGGCCTGGGGTGTCTCCGAGACACTGGGCCGCGTGGCGGAGTCCGATGTTGTAGGCCCCATCGCCTTTGTCGACGACCAGGTGGTCTTGGTGACCGTGGGTGGACTGGCGATGCTGGATACGCCGGTGAACGACTGCACCGACGGAGCCGACAACGACGGGGACGGCTGGTTAGACGCCGCAGATCCGGACTGCGACAGCGGGATTCTAGAGCTGGGCCTGGGCGGGGGCGCCTGCAACGACGGCCAGGACAACGATGCCGACGGCGCCATCGACGCGGCCGATCCAGAGTGCGAGAGCGCCGCCGATGATCAAGAAGCAAGCGGCTGCACGGACGGGGAAGACAACGACGGAGACGGCTGGACAGACGCCGCGGATCCCGAGTGCGATAGCGGCAACGAAGAGGCCGGCGTACGGGTCTCCCGCGAATGCAACGATGGCGTAGACAACGACTCCGACGGCGACATCGACGCCGACGACTCCGACTGCGAGGACGCCTACGACGAGGAGCGCCCCGACCCATGCGAGGACGGGACGGACAACGACGGCGACGGCTGGATCGACCAGGACGACTGGGACTGCAGCGCTGGAACAGGCGTGGAGCTCGGGTACTCAGGCACTGAGTGCAACGACGGCAGCGACAACGACGGCGACAGCCTCAGCGACTGGGAGGACCCCTCCTGCTCAGACGGCGCCGATGACACCGAGCTGGACGCCTGTGAGGACGGCCTGGACAACGACGGAGACTTCTGGATCGACGTGGACGATCTGGGGTGCATGGGCGATGCGCACAGCGAGAGCGAGGGCGGAATCGAAGCCCTGAGCGACTGCAGCGACGGCATCGACAACGACGCCGATGGTGACATCGACGCCAACGACGTGGACTGCACCTCTGCGGCAGACAACTCCGAGGCGGAGAACTGCGCGGACGGTCTGGACAACGACGGCGACTCTTGGGTGGATGCCGATGACCCCGACTGCACCACGGACGGTGCAGAGCTGGGCGCAGGCTTCACCGAGTGCAACGACTTGGTGGACAACGACGCGGACGGAAGCGCGGACGCCGCCGACTCTGACTGTGATGACGCATCGGACGACTCGGAGTCCAACACCTGCACCGACAGCATCGACAACGACGCCGACGGCTGGACCGACAGCGGCGATCCCGACTGCAGTGCTGGGACCGACGAGCTCGGTTTTGACGCCACCTACGCCTGCAACGACGGCGTGGACAACGACGGTGACTTCACCATCGATGGCGCCGACAGCTACTGCACCAGCGCCACCGTCACGGCCGAGGCCGCCCCCTGTGAGGACGGCGAGGACAACGACTCCGATGGCTGGATCGACGCAGCCGATCCCGACTGCACCACCGGCAGCTCCGAGGCCGGCTACGGCAGCGTCGAGTGCAACGACGGCACCGACAACGACTCCGACGGCGACATCGACGCCGACGACGCCGACTGCTTGGATGCCAGCGACAACTACGAGGACAGCTACGACTGCGCCGATGCTCTGGACAACGACGGCGATGGTTGGACCGACCTGGACGACCCTGCTTGCGGCAGCAGCAGCACCACCAGCACCGAGTCTCCCTCCTCCAGCGCCTACGAGTGCAACGACGGCAGCGACAACGACGGGGACGGGGACATCGACTCCGACGACGCCGGCTGCGCCGACGGCTTTGACAACGACGAGAGCGACGAGGCCATCACCGACTGCACCGATCTCTTGGACGGCGACGCGGACGGATGGACCGACGACGCCGACCCGGACTGCGCCACAGGCGACACCGAGCTTGGCTACGGCAGCACCGCGTGCAACGACGCCGCAGACAACGACTTGGACGGTGACATCGACAGCGTCGACGCCGACTGCGCGGACGCCTTGGACACGGTCGAGGACACCGAGACCAGCGACTGCGACAACGGCGAGGACGACGACTCCGACGGCTGGCGCGACACCGAAGACCCCGACTGCGCCACCGGAAGCACAGAGGCCGGAACCGGCAGCTCCGAGTGCAACGATGGCGTGGACAACGACTCCGACGGCGACATCGACGCGGACGACAGCGGCTGCGATGATGCCGACGATGGCAACGAGACCACCGGTGACTGCATCGACGGCTCGGACAACGACTTGGACGGTTGGACCGACGAGGCGGACCCAGACTGCACCAGCGATGCAGATGACGAGCTGGGCTTTGGGACCGATGTCTGCAACGACGGCACAGACAACGACGCAGACGGCAGCATCGACTCGGTGGACACCGGCTGTGATGATGCCTTCGACGCCAACGAAGACGCCACGGCGGCCTCGTGCGAGGACGGATCCGACGACGACGCCGACGGCTGGACCGACAGCGAAGACATCGGGTGCCTGACCGGCACGACAGAGGGCAGCTCTCCCTTCGAGTGCAGCGATGGCAGCGACAACGACGGCGACGGCGACGCAGACGGCTTTGACGCCGACTGTGTGGTCTCCTGGCAGGACTTTGAGGTGCCCGCCACCTCGTGCGAAGACGGCCTGGACAACGACGACGACGGGTGGACCGACACCGAGGATCTGGACTGCACTCTGGACGGCGAGGAGATCGGCTTCACGCGCTTTGCCTGCAACAACGGTCTGGACGACGACGCCGACACCTACATCGACGCCGACGACCCCGACTGCGACGACGCCAGCGACGGCGACGAGACCGCCGCGAGCACGACCTGCTCGGACGGCAGTGACAACGACGCAGACGGCTGGACAGACGAGGCGGACCCCGAGTGCGCCAACGGCGGCAGCGAGAGCAGCGGCGCGAGCGGCGCAGCGGAGTGCAACGACGGCAGCGACAACGATGGCGACGGCGACACCGACAGCGCAGACAGCGACTGTGAGAGCGCCTGGGACACCCAAGAGCTCGGCGCCACCGGCAGCGACGCCTGCGCAGATGGCGTGGACAACGACGGCGACGGCTGGGAAGACAGCCTGGACCTGGACTGCGTCTTCGGCAGTGCTGAGGTGGGCTACTCCTCCCTGGCCTGCAACGACGGCGAAGACAACGACGCCGACGGCGACATCGACGCCGAAGATGCCGACTGCACCGGCCCCGAAGATGTGAACGAGGAGACCCCCGGCAGCACCTGCACGGACGTGGTCGACAACGACGCCGACGGCTGGACCGACGAGGAAGACCCCGACTGCTTGATCGGCGTGGACGAGGACGGCAGCTACGCCGGAGCCCCCTGCCACGACGGCGTGGACAACGACCTGGATGGTGACATCGACGGTCTGGACGCCAACTGCAGCAGCGCATTCTCCGCGGACGAGGGTGGAACCGCCGGCATCTGCACCGACCTGAGCGACAACGACTCAGACGGTTGGATCGACGACGAGGATCCCGACTGCGCACTCTTCGGCAGCGAGCAGGGCTTCAGCGCCCTGCCCTGCAACGATGCCCTGGACGGAGACGGCGACAGCCTCACCGATGCAGACGATACGGACTGCTTGGACGCCTTCACCGCCAGTGAGGCGAGCGCCGATGCCACCTGCACCGACGGCAGCGACAACGACGCAGACGGCTGGATTGACGATGCGGATCCCGACTGCGCACTGGGCTACGCCGAGGCCGGCACCTGGACTGTCGCGGCCTGCTCCGACGGAAGCGACAACGACTCCGATGGCGCAAGCGACGGGGACGATGCGGACTGCGAGAGCGGCTGGGATGTTATTGAGGGGGACGGCAGCTCTTGCGATGACCAACTCGATGACGACGGCGATGGATGGATCGACGGGGACGACCCCGACTGCATCCTGGGCGAGACCGAGGTCGGACTGAGCCTGCAGGCCTGCAACAACGGCGAGGACGACGACACCGACGGGCTCTACGACGCCGAAGACCCTGGCTGTGACTTTGGCATGGACACCGTCGAGACCGACTGGGCCAGCTCCTGCAACGACGGCAGCGACAACGACTCCGACGGCTGGATCGACGAGCAGGATCCCGACTGTATCGACGGCACCGCCGAGGCTGGAACATCTGGACCCGCCGAGTGCCATGACGGCAGCGACAACGACGCTGACACCCTGAGCGACGGCGACGACGCCGAGTGCGTGGACGCCCTGGACAACGCCGAGTCCGACAGCGCCGGAGCGGACTGCGCCGACGCGACCGACAACGACGGGGATGGCTGGGTAGACAGCGACGACCCGGACTGCGGCTGGGGCGATGTCGAGCTTGGAGAGGAGACCACCTGGGCCTGCAACGACCTGGTGGACAACGACGCCGACGGCGACATCGACAGCGCGGACGCCGGCTGCGAGAGCCCCTTCGACTCCAACGAGACCAACACGGCCACCTGTGCAGACAGCACCGACAATGACGGTGACGGCTGGACAGACTTGGACGACCCGGACTGTGGCGCCGCCACAGAGGACGAGGACGACAGCGAGTACGGCGTCTACGCCTGCAACGACGGCAGCGACAACGACGGCGATGCCCTGGTGGACGCTGACGACTTTGGCTGCGCCGACGGCTTCGGCAGCACGGAAGTGGACCCCTCCGCCCAGTGCAACGATTCCACCGACAACGACGGTGACGGCTGGGTCGACCTGGATGACCCAGGCTGCGGCGGCGATCCTACGGCGACAGAGGCCGACGGCTACGCAGGCACCACCGAGTGCAATGACTCAACGGACAACGACGGCGACGGAGACACCGACGCCGCGGACGCGGACTGCTCCTCAGGCTTGGACAACAACGAGTCCGCGCGCTGAAACGCCCTTAGCGGGCGCAGGCACCGCCACAGTCGGGATCGAAGCTCACGCTGGTGACGGTCGCGCCAGCGCCCGAGCAGGTGATCTCGGCGCTGTCGTCGCACTCCGCGTCGGTGCTCTGCACCGTGCAGCCCCCAGTGACACCATCGCTGCACGTAAAGTCGCAGCAGCCACTCTCGACAAAGCCGGTCTCCCCACTGTCCAGCGGAAATCCACCGTCAATACAGGCAGCCAACAGTCCCAAAAGCAGTCCCAAGCCCATCGCACGACGCATTGGTCACTCCATCTCTACGGGCAGGGTAGCCGCTCTCCCCTAGATGCGGCCACCCAGACCTCAAGCATCTGGAGATCCTTTCCGATGAGTAGGCGAACGAAGGCGAGTGAAACCGTGAGAATTCTCATCGCAGAGGACGAGCCGGTCAACCGCATGATTTTGGCCCGAACACTAGAGGGCTGGGGCTATGAGGTTGAACAGGTAGAGGACGGCGATGCCGCCCTTGAGCGTCTGACTCAGGACGAGGCACCAACCTTGGCAATCATCGACTGGATGATGCCTGGGCTGGATGGCCCCGACGTGTGCAAGGCGGTGCGGGCGAGCGGCCCCGAGCTCTACCGTTACCTGATCCTACTCACCGCCCGGAACGACACCGAAGACTTGGTCCACGGCCTGTCCTCGGGGGCGGACGATTTCTTGTCCAAGCCCTTCGTGCGAGAAGAACTGCGGGCACGGCTCCGCACGGGACAGCGGATCCTCGCCCTCCAAAACGAACTCATCGATGCCCGCGAGGCCCTGCGCTACCAAGCGACCCGAGATGCCCTGACCGGGGTGCTCAACCGCGGCACCTTGATGCAACGCATGCAGCAAGAGCTCCAGCGCACGGAGCGGACGGGGGGCGCACTGGGCGTGGCCCTCTTCGATCTGGACCACTTCAAGAACGTCAACGACACCTTCGGACACCTGGCGGGCGACGAGGTCCTACGACAGGTCACCGAGCGCGTCTCCGACCAACTGCGGCAGTACGACGCCCTGGGACGCTACGGCGGGGAGGAGTTCATCGTCTTGTTCCCGGACATCACCGAGGTGGGACTGATGCGCGCCTGTGAGCGTGTACGGGCGGCCATCTGCGCGGAGCCGGTGCAGTTTGAGCAGAGCATCATCCCCATCTCAGCCTCCCTGGGCGTGAGCATCCGCTTTCAAGAGACGAGCACAGAGGACGTTCTGGCCGAGGCGGACGCCGCCCTGTACCGGGCCAAAGAGCACGGCCGCAACCGGGTCGAGCTGGCCTTTGAGGCCCCCATCCCAATGCGCAAGGCCAGCTAAGGGCTTGCTACAGCCGCTCGCAGTCCAGACTGGCCGAGCTGCAGTGGTAGCGGGCCACCTGTCCCTCTTCCAAGACCAAGCGGGGTCCCTTTACGGTGTAGCCACCGGGGAAGCTGGGAAAGAGCGTGTAGCTGCCCGCCGGGACCGCGCCGGGCCCATAGGTCTGTGAACCACTCACCAGGCGCAGGCTCTCCAGGTCTCCGCTCACGGTCACCGACGCCATGGGAACCGTGGCCTTGGGCACCTCGGTGATGTCTCGGGCCGGTCCCCTGAGCACCTTGGGCCCCCCCCTCCGGCGACGCGGCTTGTTCTCCAGCTCGGAGGGATCGATGTCCTGGAAACGAATCCCACCGGTGTCCACGATGGGCTCCTCGGTCGTCAGCACCGGCTGCTCCAGAGACTCTTGAACCGGGGGCACCGTCGGCTTGTTCTTCCGCACCGCCAAGGCCAGCAGCCCACCGGTCAGCGCAATGAGCACACCGACCAATACGCCCCCCCCCAAGAACAGCGGCACCTTCGAGCGGCCTCTGGGAGCCCGGGCAGGCTTGACCTGGGTCTTGGGCAGCGCGGGCGGCGGAGTCGGCGCGAGGGCGAGAGGTGGAGCAGCGGGGGGAGAGCGCGCGGGCAGCGGCGGCGGAGGTGGCGGGCCCTGATTGGCGAAGGGAGGTGGCAGAGCATCGGTGAGCTCGTGGGACGGCTCGGCGTCAGCCAGGTTCTCCAGCGTGGAGTCCTCATCTTCGCCTGCTCCCCCAAGCGAGGTCGCCTCGGTCATGACCTGACCACAGAGCGCATCGGGCTCCACCTCGTCCCGGGCAGTCAGAGCCGCCGGGACCACACCTTGGGCCCACTGATTCAGCGAGGGGCCTTCGGCCCGGCGGCGCAGCTCCAAGGCCCGTGCGGCCACCTGCTCGGCGCTGGGCCGAAGGGCAGGGTCGAAGGCCAGCATCTCCCCCAAGAGCTCCAGAACAGGCTCCTGCAGCTCCTCGTCCAGGCGATCCCAGGCGCGGTGCAGGGCCTTGCGCACGCGGTCCACGTGGCGGTCCAAGTTCGGACGGGTGCGGCCAAAGCGCTCGCAGAGCAGCATCTCGTACAGGCAGCAGCCCAGGCCGTAGACATCGCCCGCGTGCAGGTCCTGGAAGTTGTAGCGCTCGGGGGCCATGTAGGGCATCGAGCCCATCACGAAGGCCTGCTGGGTGTGGGCCTCGCGCTCGGCCAACTCGGCACGCGCCACCCCAAAGTCCAACAGCTTCACGTCGCCGTCGGCCGTCACCAGCAGGTTCGCCGGCTTTACATCCCGGTGGATCAGAGACAGCTCCTCGCCATCGGGTCCCTGGGCCTGATTCACCGCCCAAAGGCTGGTAGCCACCTTCTCCAGGATGCTCAGCGCCACCTTGGCGGGCAGCGGACCTCGCTCAACCAGGAGGCGCTCCACGTCCACCCCTGGGACCAGCTCCATCACCATGGTCCAGCGTCCGTCCAGGACCATCAAATCCTCGACCCGCACAATGCCAGCGCAGTGCAAGTTGGACAAAATGCGCGCTTCGTCCCGAAGTCGCCGGGCCGCTTCTTCGGATTCTGGGCCCGCCGCATGCAGCACTTTGAGAGCAACTTCGCGCCGTAGACCCAGCTCAGAGAGCTGCTCTGCCCGGTAAACGGTGCCAAAACCCCCACTCCCAAGGACGGAGAGAATCTCGTATCGGCGGCCTTGAGCGGTCATTGCGGGGAGGATCCTACACCCGAGCGCCTCCCTGCAAGGGTAGTATGCCGCCATGTTGAAGCTGATCATCCTCCTCTCGAGCACCGCGGCGCAGGCCGGCTGGGCCCCCAGCGCCGAGGTGGGCAGCCCCCCGCCCTACCTCTTGGCTCAGATTGAACAAGCGGTGACCCACTGCCCGGCAGCCCAGAGCGAGTGGATTGCGCGCTACCAAGGCGGCGCCTTGATCCGTGTCGCACCCATCGCCGGGGCGCAGGCCGACGATGGTGCCCTGGAGAGCTGCCTGCAAGCGGGGCTCAGCCAGCATCCCCTGCCGGTAGACGGTCTGATCCGTCTGCGCTTCAAGGACCCCGCCGCACAGGCCTGGGAGGTTCGCGCCCTGCAGCCCTTGAACCAACAGCTCGGCCCGCGGCCTGCAGGCAGCTGCGCCACCTTGCGCTTCCCCATCGACCGCCAAGGCAAGCTGGGCCCCCCCACGCTGGCCCAAGCAAGCGGAGACGCCGAGCTGGACGCGCTGGCCATGGCCGCCGCAAGCACCCCATCGCTCAACCTGCCGCCCGTGCCTGCGGCGCTGCAGCCCATCTACGGAGACAGCGTCGATCTGTGCGTCTCCGGCGTACAAGTCAAATAGCCAATGAGTCCCATGCTGCTCCTGTTGCTCGCCTGCGCCTTCCAGCCCACAGAAGGCACCTGGTCCATGACCGTGCAGACCACCACCACTTGGGGCTGTACCGACGAGACCAGCTACTACCAGGCTGGAGACAGCTGGCAGATGGGGGTCTACCCCGAAGACGACACGGTGCTCTTGGACCTGGGTCACGAAGACGGCCCAGAGCAAAACTGCGAGTACGCCGAGCCCGACATTGAGTGCAAGGAGATCCGTGTAGACGACTACAGCGAGACCTTCGACGTGATCATCACCTGGGCCGACACCCTGACCGCCACCTTCGTGAACGAGGACAGGCTGGAAGGCACCTTGTTCACCGAGATGACCTGCGAGGGCCTGGACTGCGATACCCGCGGCACCCAGTTCGCCCCAGGACCCGACGCGGCCTGGCCGTGCAACGGCGAGACCTCGGTGTTCGCGCGACCTGAGTAGGCCCGACCTACTCCAAGACCTTCAGCTCTCCGCCCTGCTTGAGGCTGTAGCGGTAGCCGCCGCCCAGCTCCACGGTCTGGGTGGTGCGGGCAGCGTCCGGCCAGGTCACCGTGACGCTCGCGCTGCAGTCCGAGCCCAAGCCAGCAAAGACCGTCAGGTCATCCTGCTGGCCCCACTGGCCGTGGCCACCGTCGACGAAGCGGGTCTGGGTGGTGCTGTCCGTCGCGATCTCCACCCGAGCTCCGATGGCAGAGGCGTTGCTGCCATCGGCCCCTTCCAGAGCCAGTGAGATGCTGTTCACGTCCGCGCTCTGGTTGATGAACAGGCGCACCGCACCGGTCTCGTAGCAGTCGTCATCACAGCGGGAGCGGCTGTGGCCCACGACCATGTCCAGGTCTCCGTCGTGGTCAAAGTCGGCCACTGTGCTGCCGTGTGAGCGCATGTGGTCAATGCCCTGTTCCACAGGAACCGCCTGGAAATTTCGGTCCCCGAGGTTGTGGTAAAGCAGCCCGCGAGTACCGGGGTAGTCGCTGCTTCCGATCCACACATCCAGGAAGCCGTCGGCGTCAAAGTCCAGCATCCCCCCTGTGATATCGCCCTCGTTCCAGTCCGCGATGTCGTACTCCCGGGTCAGGCCCATGGCCTCGCGACCGGGGCGCTCGAAGACCACCTGGGAGTCGCCTGTGTTCATCAGGAGCTCGCTGGGGTCCGAGCTGCCGCCAACATCCCAGTGCACGATCTCGCTGGTCAGCAGATCCAGGTTGCCGTCGTTGTCCACGTCCCCGCAGGTGGTGCCGCCGCTGTTGCCTCCCAGGCGGAAGGCCTCCCTGTCGTAGGTGTGGTTCCAGCGAAAGGCGTCGGCGTCGGTGTTGCAGCTGATCATGGTGGGCCCAGGAACGCCGGAGCAGTCCGGGTCGGAGGGGTGGAGCTCGCACCAACACATCGCCGATTGGTTGTCGCTCCAGTCCATGCGCTCGTCGTAGGCGTAGCCGCTGGCCACGCTCTGGTTCGCGAAGCTGCCGCCGCCGTTGAGCCAGAGGTGGTTGGGCGCCCGTCCATAGGAGCTGGCGAGCAGCTCCGGCAGCCCATCGTTGTTCAAGTCGCAAGCCGCAGCCGCCCAGGCGTTGGAGTGCGCCTCGCCGTTGTTGAGCACCGAGAGGTTGGACCACTGTTGAGTCGTCAGACCACTGTCCGCGGTCACATCGCTGAAGCTGCCCGCGCCGTCCCCCTTGTACAGGCGGTCCTGGGCTGAGCCGTACTGGGCCACGAAGAGATCCAGGTTGCCATCGCCGTCCACGTCGGCAAAGGCCGCGCCATAGGGCCGGTCGCCCGCCAAGGCGACCTCGCTGCTGGGCCCCTGGGCAAAGGTCCCATCGCCGTTGTTGAGCAGAATCTGGGAGTTGGCTCCGTCCACGGTGGTGTTGTCTACGCCGATGTAGATGTCCAGGTCCCCGTCGTTGTCTACGTCCCCGAAGACCCAAGTGGCCCCACCTTGGGAGAGCGCGCGCAGGCCGGAGCTCTCGCTCACGTCTTCAAAGGCGCCCGCCTGGTTGTTGCGCAGCAGCCAATGCTGGGGGGCCTCGTCTGTGCCGCCGCCCATGTTGTTGCGCACGGCCAGATCCGCCCAGCCATCTCCGTCAAAGTCCACCGCGCTCACACGAACGCCGCTGGGCGCGATGGTGTCCAGGCCCCAGTCCGCGGTGCCCTCTACGAAAGCCTGCTCCCCCGTCGTCCAGGCGCTTCCGTCGTTGCAGATCGCAGGCAGCCCGCTCTCTTCAACTTGGTCCTTGTTGCAGGCGATGAGCAGCAAAAACAGCACGGTGACCTCCCTCGAGGCCCACACCATAGCGGACGGATCCCCTAATCCGCGTCAGTCTTGGGCAAAGCTGCGCCAGGTCCTGCTCCTTGCCCATGTCCCTTCTGGGCCGCCAAGGCCTTCTCCAGGTCCCAGTCGGGGTCTTGTTCCGGATCGTGACAGCTGGTGCAGACCGCCTCGATCACACACACCGGGCAGTCCTCGCCCAAACCCTCGATGCTCTCTTTGTCCGGCGAGGCCAGGTGAGGCGCGCCGGGGCCATGGCAGCTTGCACAGGACACACTGGCCTCGAGCTGGAAGCCCTCCAAGGTTGCGGGCGGCGGCCCGCTCTCCACAGCCGTGGCATGACAGCTCACGCAGCTGGGATCCTTCTTCTCCTTGCCCTTGAGCAGGTCCATCGCGCTGGCATGTGGGCCCTTGGACCAGGCCTGAACAGCCTCCGCGTGGCAGCTCTTGCAGTCCTTGGGGCCCAGGTTCTCGCCGTGTGGAAAGGCCAACAGTGGACGCTCCGCCTTGCCATTTGCCAGGTCGTGACGCCGCTTCTCCTGATCCCCGGCGCTCATGCTGTTGACCTTGTAGTGGTCGATGTGCGGCAGGCCCTTGTCGACTGAAAAGGCGATGCTGTGGGTCTTGTTGTGGCAGCTCTCGCACTGTTCAGCGGCGTTGACCGTCTTGCCATCGTGGGGTCCGCCGGCGCTGTGACAGGCCTCGCAGCCCACGTCTGCCAAGGGGTGCCCGTGCTCCCCCATCACGAATCCGCCCGGCTCGCCCATGCCGGTGACATGACAGCTCACGCACTCTGGATCGGCGGTCTTGTCCTGCTTGTAGATCGTGCCGTAGGCCACCGCATGGTGGCTCAGGTTCCAGCTCGCGGCCTCCTGACTGTGGCAGGTGCTGCAGGCGGTGTTGCCCACGTAGCGGTCCTCCTCGAAGTGCGAGAAGGGGTCAGCGCCGCCGCGTCGGATCTTCACCAGCAGCTCGGCCCCCTGGAACCAAGGGTAGTAGGCGTCGGTGGCAAAGACCCCTCCAGCAGGGTCGGGCTCAAAGACCAAGGCGGTCGGCGTAGAGCGCGCCCCCACGGTGTAGGAGAAGCCCCGGGGCTGGTCGATCATCAGGGTGAAGTTCACCTTGTAGGTGTCCATGAACCACTTCAGCTCAGCCGGCGTGGCCCCGCTGTTGGCCAGCCCGATGACCTGAAGCTCCCCCTCCATCTGCTCGGCGAGCCGCACCACGCCGCCGATGCTGGCCTGGCAGTGTCCGCAGTTGGGGTTGAAGTACCAGACCAAGGTCGGCCCGGTGATCTTCTCCGCCAGCCACACCGGCAGCTCAACCTTCTCTTTGACCGGCGTGAGGATCTGCGCGGTGTTGGCCGCGGGTGTCCCTGGGGTCCAGGAAGTGGGGGTGTCGCTGGTGCCGGCAAGGGCCAAGCCGATGCAGAGCAGGAGGGTCCAAATGCGCATGGTGGGATTCTACCCGCAGCCGAGGTCACTCAGGCGATGGAAGCCACAACGCGGAGGATTTCCTCCAAGTGCTGCTCGGGCGACTTGGCATCAAAGGCTTGAAAGGCGGAGAAGGTGTGGCTGCCCCATGTCGGCCGAGGCTCACCACTCTCAAGGTGGGGACCAGATAGGCCCGCGAGCCACTCGCCATCCAGGCCACGGAATCGGAAGAGCGAGACCCGCTTGACCGGGTCCACCAAGGCAGAGGTGACCAGCTCAATCTCATCCGGCTCACGCCCAAGCTCGGCCGGATGGCAGAGCCACTCGACCATGCTCCCGGTCGCGAAAGCCGCCCAATTCCGCCGGTGAGCCGGGAAGAGGCTGAGCTGCTGCAGCTCTTCAAGGCCAGCAAACAGTAGGCCTCGGCTCTCGTGGCTGGCAGCTGCCTTCTCGATGGCGCCGGGTGGGATCTCTTGCCCCTCCCGCAGCAAGGCAATGACGGCGAAGCTCACCAGTCGGGGGTCTTCGAGCACAGCGGCTCTGGCGAGCCAGGGCAGGAGCTTGGGCCCCCCAAGACGGCCCGCCAAGTCAATGAACACGCCGGCTTGGGAGCGCAGAGGTGCGTAGGTCTCCGTGAATCGCCAGGCGATGCCAGAGCTCTTCTGCTTTCTACGAAGCTTTGGAATCAGGCTGCGCAAGCTCTTCAGCACATGGGGGACGAGCGCTTGGCCCAGCGCCGGGTCCAGGGTTGCAACGTCGAGAGTGCCCCCGGCGATGCCCGAGAGGATGGCCAGGGTCAATTCCTGACTCCACTTGCCCCCTTGTGCGAGCAAGTGGGAGAGCAGCACCTCCGGCCACGCCAGAAGCTTCTCCAGCTCCCCAAAGACACGCCCATTGAGGTTGTCCGGAAGTCCATCACGGGTGCAAGTGACCCAGGCCTTGGCAGCCTCTTCGCTGGCGATGGCCCCCAGCACGCTCAGCAAGGAGGCGAGCCTGTTCTCCCCGACGACGGGATAGGCGGCGACAATGTGGGGAATCAGGCTCGGGTGGGGGCTGCGCACCAACATGAACAAGAGATGGTCCAGACCATCTTCCCAGTCGTTCTCCGGCACTGGGAAGTGGCGTGTGGTGGCCGCCTTGAGAATCGCGATGGCTTCGGGCTCGGCAACGAACCAGTTGGCCTGCCGGGCTTGGTCCCAATCTGTGATCAGGTCTAGCTCCCGAATACGGTCGTCGGCAGCACAGATTCGTTGATCATCGCCCGAGGCGAGTTCATTGAGGAGGGATTGGAGTTCCTCTGGATCCATCTGGCTCACTCGGAGAAGAAGGCGGAAGTCCCTTGCATGGCCAAATCCACCACGCTGACCTCGCCGTCGGGGGCGACCCTAAAGAGGCCCTTTTCCTTGCTGAGCAAGAGCACGCTCTGACTGCCGGCGTCGAAACTACAGGCTTGAACGTTCTCCACATCTGCGCTGGGCTTTCGCCACGGCACCGTGTTGCCCAAGGCCAGCTCTTCGATCAGATACACCGAGCCGTCGGAGGAGCAGGTCATGGGCTTGTCGCCTTGGCCAAGGAACAGGTCCAAGCTGCGGTCCACGCGGTCGTCGTAAGCGGCGATCTGAACGCCCCAGCCCGAGGAGGTGCCCCGCAGCAGGCGCATGTTTCCATCCACCCGCTCCACGCCGTACAAGCCCCCGCTGCCGTCGTTGACGATGTGCTGCAGGTCGGAGAAAGAGCCGGTGCTGATCTGCGAAAAGACGCCGGAGATGTTCCGGTACAGCGAGTAGCGGGTCGCGACAATCACCTGGCCATTGACCACCGCCAGGTCGGTGTGGAGATGGGGCAGGGTGGCCATGACCGTGTCGGTCTTCAGGTCAACCAGCTCGCCCTTCTCGCTGACGCCGATGAGGTGGGTCGAGTCCTGGGCCGCCGCCAAGATGGGCTGGGTGCCGAACCAGAGCAGCTCCATGCTGCCCGATGGGGGCAGGTAGTTGACCAGGTAGCCCTGGCTGTCTTGCCCCGTGATCCAGGCCCCCATCACAGGGTCCAAGACCGGGGGATTGGTGTCCTGGACCTGGGTGTCGTCGCCACCGCCGGTCTCTTCCACGCCCGTCTCGGGCACACAGGGCTCGTCCTTGGCGCAGTCAATGGCGCCAGACTGGAAGAGCACACAAGCGGTCAGCCAAAACAACATGCCTGCGACCTACACCGGTGGGCGGGTTGAGGCCACTTTCCCAGACTTGCGTCGGCCCAAGAGCCAGCCAAAAGCCAGCAAACCCGGGGAGAGACCCAAACCTGCGCAGCCGCCCAAGTCTTGGGGGTCGGGCAAGACCAGATACCCCGCCCCAATCGCGGGGTCCGGCGGCTCCCAAGTGGGCGCCAGAGGCCGCCAGGCTTGGTTCTGGATCCAGCTGGCGGCCTCTCGCGCGGTCCACTCGGGGTGGGCCGACATGACCACCGCAATGGCTGCGGCCGCCGATGGACTGGCGGCCGAGGTGCCATAGAAACCGGTGGGCCCGTACACCGAAGTGCTCAGCCCGTCCGGCGCCACCAGATCGGGCTTGGGCTGGCCAGCCTGGTTGGGTCCCTGGGAGCTAAAGCCCTCCACCCCATTGAAGTAGCCAACCCCTGGTGCAGCCCCGACCGTAAAGGCCAGGGGATGGGTGCCCGGGTCAGTGACGCTGCCTTCGGCCATCGACCACTCCACCTCTCCTCCGGTAGCGATCAGGTTCCAACGGAAGTTCTTGTCGCCGCTGGCCACCACCTGCAGGGTGGTCCACTGGTCCTCGTCCACGGTGGCGCTCAGTCGCTCAACCGGCTCACAGCCCTGGCTCCCGTCTCGCACAGCCCGGTCCAGCAGCTCCCCGTCTTGCCCATAGAGGTACAGGTCCACGTTGGTGTCCCCGCACTTGCCGTAGTCGTCCCAGTGCACGGAGATGGAGCGCGGCCGCCCTGCGCGCAGGTAGATGGGCAGGCGGTCGCCCCCTTCGGCAAAGTCGTGGTCCCCATCCCAGTCCGAATCGTTGAAGGTGGCCTGGTAGTGGCCCCGGGCGTAGTTGCCTGAGCTGGTCACCAGCAGGACCCCGTTCTCCTCCGCCCGCTCCACCGCATGGCCGGTTGGCCCGCTGCCGTCGTAGAAGCTGGAGTTGAAGAAGCTCATGCTCAAGGTGAGCACGTCGATCTCGTTGCGGATGGCCCACTCAATGGCGTTCTCGAAGGTGGTCAGCCCGTTGACCCGTACGATGTGCAGTTCCACCTGAGGGGCCAGATCCCGCACCACCTCTGCACAAGCCAAGCCGTGGGCCCCCGTCTCGTAGCCAAAACGCGGCCGCAGGGTGTCCATCGGCGGCGTGCAGCCCTCCTGAGCCCAGCAATCCCAGCTCTCGAACACCCCCAGCTCATCGGCCTCCAGATCGCTGCCAAACCACTGCAGATCAAGGACCGCCAGCTTCACTCCTTGGCCCTGAAAGCCGGCCTCATGCCAAGGGCTCAGATCCATCGCTTCGGTCCCCTCCCAGGCCTCCCACTGGCCGAGCTCGAGCTGGCCGATGGGCTCGGTCACATACTCGCCGCTGGTAGGGGGTCCCGCCAACACGGCGTGTGTTGCAGAGCGCGCAATCGCGTCGGGGTGATTGGGGTCGGCGACGCGCACGAGCGCCTGCATCTCCGCGTCGGGCGCGATGGGGTCCAGGGACTGGGCGAGAGCGGCGGCGATCAAGAGCACGGAGGCAGCTTACCTTGGCCTCGCTGGGGGATGGATCTGAGGGGCTTCCCGGTTAGTCGCCCCCCAAAGACAACAGAACCCCTGGAACCGACCATGCTTCTGCTCCTCCTCGCCTGCTCAAACCCTGAGCTCCAAGCGGACTACGACGCCCGCAAGACCGCCGCCCTGGCCAGCCCCGGAGAGCCAAAGAGCTCCTGGAAAGCCGAGGGTGCACTGCGCCTGAGTGCCGAGCTGCTCGAAGAGCTGATGGCGGCGTCGATCAAGGCCGAGTCCAAGGCGGCGGAGCCCATCGACCTGAGCGGCTTGGGCACCCTCAAGCCGGTGCTCACCTTGGACAGCTTCAAGCTGGTCGACGGGGACTGCAAGAACTGTGTTGGCGCACAAGGCACCGTCTCGGGCAATGCGGTCATCAAGGTGGCCGGCATCAAGAAGAAGATCCCCTTCACCGCCGACTTTACTCTGGACATGACCTTTGAGACGGAGAGCCGCAAGGCCAAGAGCGGGGACACACTGCGCCACATCATCCTCAAGCCCTCCAAGGTGCGCAAGCTCAAGGTGGAGCTCTCGGGCGCGGCCAAGGCCCTGGACCTGGAGAAGCCTCTGAAGAGCTACGGCGAGCAGGTGCTCGAGCGCATCGACCCTGTGGACCTGGGCGATCTGGGCGGTCCGGAGCTGCACCTGCGCGATGTGCGGGTCAAAGAAGAAGGCGGCGTGATGCGCATCGAGCTGCTCACCGATGCACCCGAGAACGCCCCGGTGAAGGCCTGGCCTGAGGTACCTCAGGCGGGCTTCCAGGTGGTCATGTCCGAGTCTGCTCTGCTGGCCATCGCGCGACGCGAAGCCTTCACCCTGGGCGAGGTCTCCCCTGGAACCGGCATCTACGCCGAGCCCACCTCCCTGGACTTGGACGGACAGGGCTTTGAGATGGGCCTGCGCGTCTGGCGTCTGGACGGCAGCGACTGGTGGCGGGACTACACCCTGAGCGGCGACGTCTCCATCGTCAAAGAGGAGCTGCTGCTCAAGGCCAACTCCGTTGAAGAGGGCGACAAATCCAAGGGTGCTGGCATCGCCGACCCACTGGCCCTGATCGGCGAGGCCTACATCATGCGCATCCTCCAGGACTCGGCCCAGGGCGCGCTCCCTGGCAGCGAGCAGTTCGAGGTCGGCAGCTCTACTTGGAAGGTCGTGCTCGAGGACGCTCAAGGCGTCGGAGAGAATCTGGTGCTGAGCGGCCGCATCAAGGCGGGCAAGACCCCTCGCTGAGGATGGTGGGCACAGGGGTAGAATGGCGGGACACTGAAAGGGTCCCAAATGCTGCTGCTCCTCTCCTCCCTGGCCCAAGCTGAGCTCCCCGCCTGCGAGGGCTTTGAGCCTGAGTTCGGCCCCCCTCCTGAGATCAACGAGAGCTGCCAGTCCGAGCAGCGCATCGGCACCTTCGACCCCCAAGTCAAGTGGCAGTGGGGCAGCAACGCCATCGTGCCCGGCTACGACGAGGCCATCACCACACCCGTGGTCGCCAACCTCAACGACGACAACGGCGACGGCAAGATCGACGCCGATGATGACCCGGACGTGCTCTTCGTCGCCCACGTCTACTACGGCTGGGGCAGCACCGGCGCCCTGACCGCTCTGAGTGGCGCCGACGGCAGCGAGCTCTTCTCGACCACCGACCTGGGGGGCTTCACGGCGGGCGGCGGCAGCGGCGTGGCCGTGGCCGACATCGACGCCGACGGGAGCCCGGACATCTGTGTGACCGGCAACGTGGTGGGCTTGATCTGTCTGGAGTCCGACGGCACGACCCTGAAGTGGAGCGCAGGAACACCGGCCAGCGGCACCTGGGGCTTCGCCGCCTACCCCGTCATTGGCGACATGGACGGCGACGGCTTTGGCGAGGTCGCAGTGGGCGCCGAGATCTACGACTACGACGGCACTCTGCTGGGGCAAGGCGCAGGCTGGGACGGCGATCTAGGCGTGGGCCGCCTGTCCATGATGCTGGACGTGGACGGAGACCTGGAGCTGGAGCTTATCGCCGGCAGCTCCGCCTACGAGCGGGACGGCACACAGCTCTGGCAAGGGGCCTACGACGGCTACAACGGCGCCGGAGACCTGGATCTGGACGGGGTGCCGGAGCTCATCGTCACCGGCGATGGCTATGTCACGGCCATGGAGACCAGCACGGGAGGCACGCTTTGGCGCAGCGCACTGCCCGGCGGGGGCCGCGGCGGTCCCCCAAACATCGCAGACTTTGACGGGGACAACGAGCCCGAGGTCGGTGTGGCCGGCGCCACCTACTACACGGTCTTCGAGACCGACGGCAGCGTGCTCTGGAGCACCCCCACCAACGACACCACCTCCAACGTCACCGGCTCCTCGGTCTTCGACTTTGAGGGCGATGGCAGCGCCGAGGTGGTCTACAGCGACGAGTACAGCCTCTACGTCTTCTCAGGCGTGGACGGCAGCGTGCTGATGAACGAGACGCGACACGACTCGGCGACTTGGTTCGAGTACCCGGTCATCGCCGACCTGGACGGGGACGGCTCCAGCGAGATCCTGGTGGCCTCGGACCAGTACCGCACCCCAGGCGACTGGACCGGCATGACCGCCATCGAGAGCGCGAGCGGGTCTTGGATGGCCAGCCGTCCCATCTGGAACCAGCACGCCTACCACATCACCAACATCAACGACGACGCCAGCCTGCCCGACCCTGCCGATGCAAACCTAAGCTTGCACAACAGCTTTCGAGCTGGCGGCCTGGTGGATGGCCCCTCCGACTGGTTGGTGGACTTGGACATGGCCCAAGCTGCCTGTGATGCAGGCTGTGGTCTGGTCACGCTGAGCATCTCGGTGGCCAACTCCGGCCTCAAGGACGCCGAGGACGTGCAGCTCACCCTCTTCCGCTACGAGACCGGACTGCCCGTCGACGTCAACACCGTCGCCCTGAGCACCGTGCTCAGCGGCGGCCGAAACCAACGGGAGCTGGCCCTGGAGCTGAGCGACTGGGGAGATGGCGATCTGTGGGCGGTCGTCACCCAAGGGGGAGCGCAAGCGGAGTGCGATGAGGACAACAACCTGCTCAACCTGGGCGCCTTCCCCGGCGCGCCCGCGGACATGGACGGCGACGGCGCCCTGCCCAAGGAGTGCGGCGGCGAGGACTGCGATGACAGCGACCCCTTCGTGGGTCCTGGCGCGCCGGAGGTGCCCTACGACGGCGTGGACAACGACTGTGATGAGGGGACGGAAGACGACGACTTAGACGGCGACGGCTTTCCACTGGCCGAGGACTGTGACGACACCAACCCCGATGTGAACCCGGACGCCGACGAGGTCAGTGGAAACGGCTTGGACGATGACTGCTCGGGCAGCGCAGACCCCGCGTGCCCCGACTGTGAGCTGGACAACAGCTATGAGGGCGGCGCCGGCTACACCTGCAGCAGCACGAAGGGCACCCCGAGCAGCCTCTGGCTCCTGCCCCTGGCGGGCCTGCTCTTCCTGCGCCGCCGCTACTCTTCAGCAGGCGACGGCTCGGCGGCGGGCGCCTCAACCAGGGGTTGATCGACGGTGCTGAGCAGCGCCGGATCCGCGTCTACTTCCGCTTGAGGTGGTACGGCGGGCTCCTCCGGCAAGGTGGCGATGACCACCTTGGCCGGGCGCACCAAGCGATCGTGCAGCTTGTAGCCGGCGACCCAGGGCGCCAAGATGCATCCAGGGGGGCATTCCGCCGAGGCCTGTTGGGCGATGGCTTCCTGCCACTCGGGGTCAAAGTCATGCCCCTTCTCGGCGTCCAGGCGCGTGACGCCATGGCGCTCCAGCGCACCCAGGAGCTGCTGCCGGGTCATCAAGATGCCTTCCCGAAGGGGCGCATCGCCCTCCTGCTCGGGCAAGGCCAGGGCCCGGTCAAAGTTGTCCAGAGACTCGATGATGTCCTTGAGCAGTGGCTCATGGGCATAGCGCTTGCTCTGCTCCGCCTGGCCTTTGATGCGCCGAACGGTCTCGTCCCGGTCCTTCACGGAGCGGTCTACGGCCGCCTGAAGCTCCGTGGCCTTGGACTGGCTCCCGGCAAAGCGCTCCTTCAAGGCATCTAGCTGCTTCCACACCCACGCGGCCGCCCCGCCAAAGACGACCGTGAGCACACTCAATACGACTAGCAGAAGATCCATGGGCATCCGCTAACCAATCCAAGGGCGATTTGGAGTAGTTTGGGATGCTTGACCCCTAGCAAACGCCACACCCTCGCAGCGGGAACGCTCTGCTTCGCCGTGACCCTGGCGGTGTGCTGCGCCCTGTGGTGGCCCGTTCCATTGCACCTGGACACCTTGCGGCCCCAAACGGCCTTTGCCGACAGCCACGTCTGGGTGATGGAAACCCTGCGTCTGCAGATCATGGGCTTGGAGATGACGGACCGGATCTGCGGGCCGGGATTCCCCCACGAGCGCAGCCTGCGGGCTCTGGCTTGGGTGCCCACTCTGGCCTACACGCTGCTTCGACTGGTGCTCCCAGCCCTCGCCGCAGCCAACCTGGTGCAGCTCCTGAGCTTGCCCCTCTCGGCGCTGGCCGCCATGGCGTTGATCCGGCGCTGGACCCAAGCAAACCCTTGGACCGCAGCAGCGCTCGGCAGCATCTATGGACTCTGCCCCACCTTGCTGGCGACCTTGGGAGTGGGGGAGATCTCCAACACCCAGGCTTGGCTGCTTCCCCTCTTTCTGCTGGCGATGGACAGCGCGCTGCGCGGCTGGCGCGGCGTCATCGCAGTGGGTGTTCTTGGGCTCGCGGCCACCTTCACCAGCCCCTACTACGCCCTGGCGCTTCCCCTGATGGCCGGCGCCATGGTGCTCGGCCAGATGTGGGCCACCAAGCGCTTCTCCTTCTGGTCTTTGGTGCCAGTGGCGGTCCTGGCCGCCGTCCAGGCCCCAGCCCTCTGGTACTACCGCAAAGAGAGCGCCGGCGGCCAAGGCAGCATGTTTCGACCCGCCAAGCGCGGCGAGCTCCTGCCATTGGAGATCGCCACACCGCCGCCCATCGCGCAGCTCGACCAGCTGCTCATCGACACCATGCCCAGCGCACTCTCCCCCTTGCGGCCGGTGCACGTCTGTAGCCTGGGCATCGCCCTCTTCCTGCTGGCCATCTGGGGCCTGGTCCGACGCAATCCAGGCTGGAAACGCGGCTTGACCTTGGCCCTGGGCGGCGTTTTCCTCTGTCTGGGGCCCGCCCTGTATGTGGGCGGCTCCCTGGTCCGCATCGGTGAGCTGCCCTTCTACCTTCCCGTACAGCTCCTGGAGTGGGTGGGTTGGCCAACCCGGAACGGCGGCATGTACTACCGCTACGCTGTGGTTGCGGTGCTCGGCTGCACCTTGTTGGCCGGCAGCGCGCTGGAGAAGTGGAAGTGGGGAATCGCAGTCGCATGGGCCGCGCTCGCGCTGCAGGTGGGCCAGGGTGTCTGGGAGACCGGCCCCTACTGGCCTCGACCGAGCCAGGAGGTGGTGGGACGCTCGGAGATGGAGGCGCTCTCAGGCCCCGAGATGGGTGCCGTGGTGGAGCTCCCCTTTCAAGGCTCAACGGACGCTGATCTGGGGCAGCCCGCCCTGCTGCGCGCCGTCTACCACGGGCAACCCACGACAGCGCTCCCGCGTGCCAATCCTCGGCCCATCCCCAAGGTCAAGCTCCTCCTGCGCCCAGCCTTGGGCCAAACCAGCCCAGAGATGGCCATGGCTGAGCTCAGGAAGGCCGGGGTCTCCGCAGTGGTCGTCGACACCCGGGAGCAGGAGGGCCGCAGTCCGTCCACGCACACCCTCCTGCACCGTCTTGGGGAGCCCACACGCGGTGGCCACCTGCTGATCTGGGTGGCCGGCCCCACCCAAGCCAAGTGCTTGCCGGGGCCAACGCCCAACATGCCGCCACCACACAAGGGTGGCAAAGGGGGCCCGCCAAAGGCCAAGTTGCCAGCCCCTAAAGAGGCCAAAGTCCAGAGACGCAGATGACTCTCGGGGACGTTGTGGGCAGCGATGCCTCCATCTCCAAGAGATTTCGCCGGATAACAGTCCCTAAAGGTTGCTGACGAGACCTCACTGAGCGCCGCAAACCAGGGTATGACTACGGTCCTGGAGTCCGACGCATGCCTGATTTGATGCCCCCCACAGCCAAGAAGCAGCCCAAGACCCAGGTCGAGGACACCCAGGACCCCAAGACCATCAAGGCGCCGGTCTCGGACCATCTCAAGGACCCGCTCTCCAGTGACTCAGGCCTGAGCGCCATGTCCAAGGAGATCACGGATTCTCCAGAGCTTGGCTACCAGCAGCTCCAGGGCCGATTGGCGACCGCAAAGGCCTCCAAGGATCCCCAGGTCAAGCGACGCTTCCTCAAGCACTTCTCCGACAACTACGCCCCCATGCTCAAGGGCGAGGTGGAGTTCTTCCAGTACCTCTCCCACGAGCTGGCCTACCTCAAGCTCGAGGCGGGCGACAGCATCTCCGGGCTGGACATCAACACCACCTCGGAGAACGAGAAGGGCATTGATGAGATCCTGGGGGACGATCAGAACCAGACGGACACCGAATCCAGCTACGCCTCTGAATACAAGGTCGCAAAGACCTACAACAACCAGGCCGGCTTGAACGCCACCCTGATGCTGCCCGCCGACGGGGACACCTCCAAGAACGCCATCGTCAGCTTCCGTGGCACTGGTGGCAGCGCCGGGACCAAGAGCGACGACCAAGCCACGGGCGTGCTCGCGGACATTGATCCCACCGGCGTCGGCCGCACCGCCTTCAACAAGGGCGAAGGGGTCATGACCGAGTGGGCCGCTGAGGCGGCCAAGTTCGGGCGCATCACCATCACCGGCCACTCCCTGGGCGGCGCCATGGCCCAGCGCTTCTATGCCTTGGCTTCTTCCATCGCTCCGGAGAAGCTGCGCCTGCTGACCTACCAAGCGGCGGGCATCGACATGGCCACCGCGGCCAAGGTCACTGGAAAGAAGGACCCCCAGCGCAAGGGCGCCAAGTCCACCCGGGTCAACGCCCGCGGTGATCTGGTCCCCCACGCCGGCGGCGCTCAGGTCCCCTCTGACAAGCTCAAGTACACCGCCAACAAGGCCAAGGGCATCAAGAGCAGCCACACCCAGCTCGCCCTGGCCGAGCAGCAGATCAACGACGCCATCGATCCCAAGCTGGACAAGCTCATCAGCGACGTGGCCGTGCACAAGAAGACCAACAAGTTCAGCTTCAAGCGCGCCGCAATGGTCGCTGGCGCGGGACTGTTGGGCGTCATCGGCGGGACCCTTCGCGCCCTGACCCGTCCCGACCGCGTCATCGGTGCGCTCTTCGACAAGGGCAAGCACCGCACGGCCTGAGCCGAGCCCCTTCTGCTCGAGCGCCTCAGCGGGATACGCCAAGCCTCCAACTTGGAGTCCCTATGTCCGTGCGCTTCGAAGCCGACGAGCAGCTGCCCCACCTCTGGTGGCTCACCCTGGACCGCCCTGAGGCACGCAACGCCTGGAGCGAGGAGATGCTGGCCGAGTTCGTGGCCACCATCGACCGCGCTGAGGAGGACGACCAAGTCCGCTGCGTGGCTATCACAGGCGCAGGCAGCGCCTTCTCCGCTGGGGGAGACCTCAAGGCGATGCGCGACAAGAGCGGCATGTTCGCTGGGGACCCCGTGGCCCTGCGCAACCGCTACACGCGCGGCATCCAGAGCATCCCGCGACGCATGGCCCGCTTCGACAAGCCCGTCATCGCAGCCGTCAATGGGGCGGCCATCGGAGCCGGCCTGGATCTGACCTGCATGTGCGACATCCGCATCGCCGTGAACTCCGCCAAGCTGGGCTCTACCTTCGTCAAAGTCGGCCTGATTCCAGGAGACGGCGGCGCCTGGTTGCTCTCCCGCACCATCGGCTACCCAAAGGCGATGGACCTGATCCTCACCGGACGCATCCTCACCGCCGACCAAGCCCTGGAGCTGGGTCTGGTACACGAGGTCGTCGAGCGCGATGTCTTGGCTCCAGCGGTGCGCCGCAGGGCCGGCGAGATCCTGGCCAACTCCCCGTTGGCTGTTCGTCTGGCCAAGGCCGCCATGCAGCGTTCCTGGTTTGAGCCCCTGGACACGGCCCTGGAACTGGCAGCGACCTACCAGGGAATCGTGCAGAACACCGAGGACCACCTAGAGGGCGTCAACGCCATTCTTGAGAAGCGAAGCCCCGAGTTCAAGGGCCGCTGACAGAATCCTGGAAGGCGGAGGTAAGCCAAAGCAAGAGTGAAACCGGCGTAAAAGGCATGGACTCAATTCAGGAAGGCCCATGCCACAAGATCCGACTACTCCCGCAGCCGAGGCCACCGAGGCCGTGACCACAGGTGCCGAAGCCGCCGCCGAGGCTGGGGCAGACGCCGCTGCCGCTGGCGCGGACGCTGCTGCAGCCGGGGCAGATGCCGCAGCCGCAGGAGCGGACGCAGCCGCTGCCGCTGCCGAGAGCACCCTGAGCAACGTGGAGGCCATCGCTGCAACCACCGAGGCGATGGACACAACGACCGCCGCAGTCGAGAGCCTCTCGGCAGATCCCGTTGGGACCCTCTCCGTCTGGATGGCGCCTCTCACCGAGAGCGCCTTGGACATCGGCCTGAAGATCCTGGGCGCCATCGTCCTCTGGTTCGTGGGCCGCCTGGTCATTCGTCTGATCAAGAAGGCTGTAGAGCACTCCCTGACCAAGCGAAAGATCGACTCCACGATCATTCGCTACTCCGACTCCGCCTTGAACATCCTGCTGAACCTGCTCTTGGCCTTGGCCATGCTCAGCGTCTTTGGCATCGAGACGACCACCTTCGCAGGCCTGCTGGCCGCGGCTGGCGTGGCAATCGGCATGGCTTGGAGCGGTCTGCTCTCCAACTTCGCTGCGGGCATCTTCCTCATCCTGCTCCGTCCCTTCAAAGTGGACGACTTCATCGAGGCTGGCGGCGTGATGGGCACCGTGAAGGAGATCGGGCTCTTCGTGACCGCGATCGACACCATGGACAACGTGCGTGTCTTTGTTGGCAACAACGCTGTGTTCTCGGGCAACATCAAGAACTTCCACACCAACGAGTTCCGCCGCGTGGACTTGGTGGCCCAGCTGCCCCACGGCGTGGACCCCCGTCAGGCCATCGAGAAGCTCAAGGTGGCCCTGGACGCCATCCCCAACACCGTGAACAAGTCCGACGTGGAGATCCTCGAGTTCACCCTGGCGGGCCCCGTCCTCGCAGTGCGCCCCTACGTGCACAACGACCACTACTGGCAGGTCTACTTCGACACCAACGCGGCCATCCGCGACGTGTTCACCGCAGCCGGCTACCCCGTGCCACAGAACCACTTGCACATCCAGCAAGCCAGCTAGACCCGCAAGAGAGGACAGCTCGCTCTCACGAGCGGGACCACAAGGCGCCCCTTGTCCATTGGACAGGGGGCGTTTTTGTGCTACCCAGCATGACCAAACGCCCCTGAAATGGAAGGCCACCTCATGCTGCTGTCCCTGTCCCTGCTGCTCGCCTGCCCCAAAGAGACCCCGGTCGAGGCCGCAGCCCCAGCTGTCCCCGTGCTGCCGGACTACGCCACGACCGTGCTGGCCGACATGGACGCTAGCGCTGATCCCTGCGACAACTTCTACCAGTACGCCTGCGGCGGCTGGCAAGAGCGCACCGTGCTGCCCGCGGACAAGTCCAGCTGGACCCGCTCCTTCTCCGAGATCGCAGAGCAGAACCGCACCTTCCTCAAGGCCAAGCTGGAAGCGGCCGCAGCCGACCCCACCGCCGGCGATGAGAACTGGGCCAAGCTGGGCACCGCCTACGGCGCCTGCATGGACAGCGATGCCCGCAACGCAGCTGGCGTGGTCAGCCTGGAGCCAACCCGTCTGAGCATCAGCCAGATCAGCGGCGTCAAGGATCTGCCTGCCGTGGTCGCGCAGCTCCACATGCTGGGCGCCGACCCCTTCTTCGGCACCTACATCGGCGGCGACTACAAGGAGCCAAGCCTGACCATCCTGCACATGGGACAGGGCGGCACCACCCTGCCCGATCGGGACTACTACCTGAACACCGAAGAGAACGCCGAGCTGCTGACCTCCTACCAGGCCACCATCGCCCAGATGTTCGTGACCGCCGGTTGGGCCACCGAGGAGGTCGCCGCTGAACAAGCCGCAGCCATCCTGGCCTTCGAGACCCAGCTCGCCCAAGTGCACGTTCCCCGCGCCGAGCTGCGCGACCCCACCACCACCTACCACCGCATCGAGCGGGTGGGTCTGGACGAGCAGGTCGGTGTTCTCGACTGGGGCGCCACACTGGGCGCCATGGGCCGCGAGGACGTGACCACCATCAACGTGGAGCGCCCTGAGGTGCTGGCCGCGACCTTCAAGGTGGTCGAAGAGGCCGAGCCCGCCACGCTGCAGGCTTACCTGAACTGGAAGCTGCTCAACAGCATGGGCTCCAACCTGCCCCCCGAGCTCTACGCCATCTCCTTTGCCTTCTTCGGCAAGGAAGTGCGCGGGCAGTCCGAGGCCGAGGCCGACTGGAAGCGCTGCGTGCGCTTCTCCGACGGCGCCTTGGGCGAGGCCCTGGGCCAGTTCTACGTCGATGAGCGCTTCGGCGGCGCCTCCAAGGAGACCGCCCAGACCATGATCGGCGCCATCCAGGACTCCTTCGAGGAGAACCTGCCCAACCTGAGCTGGATGGACGAGACCACCCGGGCCTCGGCTGTGGAGAAGAAGAACACCCTGGTCAACCAGATCGGCTACCCCGACGAGTGGAAGGACTACAGCGAGCTGGAGCTTGGCTCCGACCACTTGGGCAACGCCATCGCGGACCGCCTCTTCGAGACCCAGGACGCCGTCTCCCGCATCGGCAAGCCCACCGACCCCACCGAGTGGCTGATGAGCCCGCCTACGGTCAACGCCTACTACCACCCGCTCTACAACCAGATGGTGTTCCCCGCAGGCATCCTGCAGCCCCCATTCTTTGACGCCGACTGGCCCATGGCCATGAACTACGGCGGCATCGGCATGGTGATGGGCCACGAGCTCACCCATGGCTTTGACGACTCGGGCCGCAAGTTCGACCCACAGGGCCGCATGAACGAGTGGTGGGCCCCCGAAGCCTCCGCCGCCTTTGAGGAGCGCGCACAGTGCGTGGTCGACCAGTTCAACGCCTTCGAGGTCGCACCAGGACAGCCCGTCAACGGCGAGCTGACCCTGGGTGAGAACATCGCAGACCTGGGCGGTTTGAAGGTGAGCTTCGCTGCATTCCAGTCCTACGCTGCCGCCAATGAGCTGCCCCTGGAGCCCATCCCCGGTCTGACCCAGGACCAGCTCTTCTTTGTGGCCTACGCCCAAGGTTGGTGCACCAAGGCCACCCCCGAGTACGAGAAGATGCTGGTGCTCTCCAATCCCCACGCGCCCGCACAGTTCCGCATCCAAGGTCCGCTCTCCAACCTGAGCGAGTTCCACGATGCCTTCTCCTGTGAAGAGGGAACCCCCATGCACCCCGTCGACACCTGCGAGGTCTGGTAGTCCATGGATCAGCCCAGCCGTGCCGACCGCCTGGTGGTGGTGGTCTCCGATGTGGAGATCGGCGCGGGCGGGGTGACCGATGACTTTCCCCAATCCGAGTTCTTGGGCCAAGTCCTGCTCAAGACACGGCAAGACACCGATCTGCCCATCGACTTTGTGTTCAACGGGGACACCTTCGACTTCCTGAAGACGCGGGTGTCCGGTCGGTGGCCCCTCCAGATCACCGCCGACCTGGCGGTGGCCAAGCTGGTCAACATCATGCGGGCCCACGAGGCCTTCTTTGATGCGCTGCACACTCTGGCCTCGTCAGCGGAGACCCGGCTGCACTTCGTCGTGGGGAACCATGACCCGGAGTTGGTCTTCGAGCAGGTGCAGCGCGTGCTGCGCCGTCGACTGGGTGGATCGCTTGAGTCCATCAACTTCCCAGGATTTATCTGGCGCTTCGGCGACCTGCATGTAGAGCACGGCAGCCAGGCGGATCCCTTGTTTCGGGTTGACCCCAGCAAACCCTTCGGCACCCACCGGGGCCGCCCGATGCTGGCCCTCCCTTGGGGGAGCGTGGCCATCCTCGAGGTCGCCATGCCCATGCAGCCGGTGCTGTACCACTTCGATAGGGTCAAGCCTCGCGATGTGCTGGTCGCGCAGGTTCCCGAGCTCCAGGAGCTGCTCACCGGGCTCTACTACCAGTACTGGAAGGAGCACGGGGCCGGTTGGTTGTTGGGCGATGACCAGCTCAAGCGCCTGAGTTGGAGTGCGTTCAAAGAGATCGTCTACCGATTCGGCACCCGGGACCTCAAGGTCAGCTTCGGCGACCACTTCTGCAAGCTGGTCGAAGGCGATGGCCGCATCAAGGTGGCCATCGGCGGCCACACCCACAGTCCTTCCGTCTGGACCAAGGCCGATCGGAGGGTGCTGACGACCGGCTGCTGGCGAAACGAATTCGTGATGGAAGGGGACCGCTTTGAGTCCCTCCCACGCGTGCACGCCCACGTGTGGATGGAAGGGGAGCGCAGCCTGCACGCCACCCTGGTCGAGCACGCCGCACCGCCGCTCCCCAAGGGCTACGTGCCGCCGGTCCACAAGCAGCTGCCCAAGCTGCGCGAGCTGCTGGCCGACGGAGACTTGGAGGGGGTCGAGCGGGCATGGACACGCCAAGAGACCCTGGACAAGACCCTGGGATAGTCGGGCTTTCTCAAGCGAAGTGGGATCGACGGGGGATGTGGGGAGGACTGGGAGAAGTGACTCTATAGCTCCCACACGGAGCCTGACATGCTGACCCTTCTGATGTTCCTAAGCCTCGCATGCACCGACGAGAGCGGCCAAGACAGCGCCGTAGGCGACGACACCAACGCCGCTGGCGACGACACAGAGACGGACGATACCGGCCTGATCGACACCGGGGACTGCTTGATCGCCAACCCACCCTCGGACCTGAGCCTCAGCGGCGAGGCCCTGTTCTTCCGCGCCCAGAGCGCCACTTGGACTGAGCCGACCCAGGGTTGCGCCGACACCGAGCGCTACGAGGTGGCCTTGGGTCACCTGATGGAGACCGACATCCTGGACTGGAGTCCAGTCACTGGAACCGTCTGGGACGGGGTGGTCACATCTGAGCTGCCCGAGGGCAAGCAGATCACCATGTACCTGCGGGCCATCGACGCCCAGGACAACATCTCGGAGCCGATCGCCTCCACGGACTACAAACTGTGGTCCCCAAGCAGCTTGGGGGGCCTGGTGAGCTGGTACGACTGGTCTGATTCCAACAAGACGCTGACCTCGGGCTGCGGGGGGGCCGCGGCGAGCGGGCAGATGATTGGCTGCATGCGAGACAAGAGCGGAAACGCCAACGACCTCATTCAGTACAACGACGGCGTCGCCACCGTCGACGGCCCGAAGGTTGGGAGCATCAACGGGCGGCCGGCGGCGGATTTCTCTGGCAATCGCCTGCTCTTTGCCCAGCACAACGACTCGGTGGCCATCACCACCTCCAACTTGACCATCCTCTGCGTAGACGCACCAACCCGCGTGGAGCAGTCCTCCATCGAGTACGTCGTGAACAAGGAAGGCGCCTACGAGCTGGCGTACCGACAGGCCAAGTTCCAGGCCGCCGTCGAGACCGCAGCGAGCGGAGCCTGGGATTGGGGGACCACAGACAGCGGTACCTCAGCAGGCCCCCAGATGAACGCCTTCCTCTACGACGGCAGCACCTGGACCTTCCGTCGCAACGGCAGTGAGCTGGGCAGCATGACGCCCGCAGGCAACCAGACCGGCGCGGTCAACGAGGGCTACTTCAACGCCGGCAGCTTCCAGACCAACGAGACGCCCCTGGTGATTGGAGGCCGGCCATCGGGCAACACCATCTCCTACGAGGCCGTGCAGGGAGAGCTGTTGATTCTCGAGCAGAATCCCAGCGATGCCGAGCTGGCTCTGCTCGAGGACTACCTGATGCAAAAGTGGGGTCTATGAGCCCACGCAGCGGTGCTTAGATCAGGCTCGGGAGGCGCCCGTGTTGAGCCGAATCCGAGCCTTGGTCCTCTTCTTCGTCGTCGCCCTGGTCTTGAGCGGGGTCACGGCCTTTCCCATCCAGAGCCAGCTGGAGTTTCTGGAGCCGCTCTTCGCTGCGGACACCCTTCTGAACAACGCGTGGCCTGAGCTGGCCGCCTGGCTGCAGTACGTGCTCAAAGGCTACCGGGAGACCAACGTAGCCTACCCCTTCATGGGCTACGGCACCGACTGGCTGGCTTTCGCACACATCGCCATCGCGGGCGCATTCTGGGGCGTTTGGAAGGACCCGGTGCGCAACATCTGGATCGTGGAGTGGGCCATGGCCTGCTGTGTGGGCGTTCTGGTTCTGGCCATCGTCTGCGGGCCCATCCGCGGCATCCCATGGTTCTGGACCATCGCGGACAGCAGCTTCGGAATCCTGGGTCTGCCGCCTCTGCTCTGGCTCAGGAAAGAGATCCTGGAGCTGGCTGCCCAAAGAGCTTTGGAACCGGCTGGGGCGTGATCAAGCCCTGGTCCAGCCACTGCTGAACTGGGTCGGCCACCCCCACCTTGCCCACATAGAGATGAGAGAGTGGGCCGCCCCCATCGATCCAATCGGTCACGCGCTTGTAGCCCTGGTAGTAGACTGCATCCTTGGCGTACACACCGGGTGCCCCCGGATCAGCCAGGCCTCGCTTCAGACGCTCACTGATTCCCCATGCCAGCCCTGGGTCCGCGTCCCGAGCGATGCGCTGGTGTAGCTCAAAGAAGCCCAGCTCTCTGGCCCACTCCACGGCCTGAAGGACCACGCCCTGACGCCAGGCCGTGCCCGGACTGGAGGCCCCCACCTGCTCCTCCGCGTAGAGGGCCAGCCCTTCCTCCGTCGCCAAGGAACCGGGCAAGCCCGTGGAGAAGATGCTCAAGGCTTGCTGCGCTCCGTTGTTGGCTCGAGTGGCGTGCACCTCGATCTCATGCGCCACCAAGCGCGGGACATCCTGCCGCCGAAAGCTGGCGCTGGGCCGCACCTTGATCTCCCGCTTGGCGCCGTCCACCAGCACCCGAGCCGACATGATGGTGTCCAGATCCACCCGCCAACCCAGCAGATCACGCTCAACCAGGGCCTTGCGCAGTGCCCTGATCATGGACTGGGCGCCGATGGTGGAAGGGGACAGGTCCCGCCCAAAGGGCTCCTCCTTCGCCTGAAGCAGCTCCCCATCGGTGGGGTACCAGCCGTTGAAGCGAGACAGAGCATCAAAAGCCTGGGGGCTGCGATCCCGCAGCGCCAAGATGAAGAGCCGAGCCCCATGGACGGCCTGGCCGATCAACACCCCAAAGGGATGGTCCTGCGGGGGGGCCAAGGCGTCCAGGAGCTTCAACTCCCGGTCCGCCCAGATCGCGGGCCGATACTGAAAAGGGGGCACGGTCTCCCCCCTCCGGAAGGCCATCCTAGCCTCGGGGGCGTTGACGGGATTCAGATGCCGAAAGAAGTGCACACGCTCGTAGAGGCTGTGCAGCGCTTGGTCAGCGTCCAGAATCGCGGGGGGCAGAAGGTTCGAGCTCACTCCATCACTCTAGCCCCAAGCCTGCCAGATAGCACGGGTTAGAGTTTGCCCATGAATGTGTCCATGCAAAGCATCGCCTCCCTGCCCCCTGAACAGCTCCGGAGCTTGTTGCCGCCCTTCTTGGCAGCCTCCATCGAAGGGGACGCAGTGAGCGCACAGAAGGCACAAGACAGCGTGCGCGCCCTGCTCGCGGAGACCGACGATGGCGCCATCGAGCGCACCCTGAAGACCTGGAGCACTCTGGGGGAGCAGGGCTATAAGAGCTACTCCGCCCTTCCATTGATGCGGGAGCTCTCGCGGGCCTGGATGCAGCACATGCTCACGCCCGGCACCGTAGAGGGTGCCGAGCACCTGGCCTCCGTTCGAGGACAGAATCAGCTCTGGGTGTGCAACCACCGCAGCTACATCGATACCCAAGCGACCGACGCACTGCTCAGCCAGGCCGGGTGGGACTACTTGGCAGACGACATGTTGGTCGTCGCAGGCCCAAAGGTCTACTCCGCTGCCTTTCGGAGAATCGCGGCCGCTGGACTGAACACTCTGCTGGTCGCTCAGTCCACGCAGATCGGACACAACCAGGCCGAGCTCACACCCCGGCAGGTGGCAGAGATTGCCATCAACACCCTCAAGCTCTCCCAAGCGTGGCGCTCTGAGAGAGGACCGGTGCTCTTGTATCCAGAGGGCACACGCACACGCAGCGGTCGCTTGGGCCCCTTTCTGCGAGCCAGCGCTCGATACGCCCGCCACGCCGAGGTCATCGTGCCCATGGCCATCGTGGGCAGCGACAAGCTCTTCGGCCTGGACGAGAAGATGCGCCCTTGCCCAGTCACTCTGCGCATCGGCCAGCCCTTTGCGCCACCCAAGGGGAAGACAGCTTGGCTGGAGCAAGCACACGCTGCGGTGGCCGCGCTACTGCCCCCAGAGAACCAGCCTGAAGGCGATGTTCTGATCTGAGCACAGTGGTCTTCAGACGGGACCTGAGACAGGGTCTCCCTGTGCCAGCACTGAAAACAGACACAAAGAACACAGTTCAGGGCTCAGCCCCTTGGAACACAGTGCCTGGGCTACAGTTCCAGGTCCCGGTACATGTGCCACAGTTCGCAAAGCACAACCCGTGACGCACAGCCCGTGACGCACAGATCCAAGGAACACAAAAAGCCACCCCTGGGAGCAAAGATGCTCGACCAGGGGTGGCAA
>OJIO01000265.1_pt1 | contig 39537 bp, 38 predicted proteins | sample 1595621 | NCBI WGS metagenome assembly OJIO01 (sample SAMN05416776, study PRJEB24817) | seawater metagenome | isolation source: Sea water | place: Canada:Atlantic | collected 2013-07 | reverse complement strand
CGAGCGTTGAGCGTCCAGGCCGCTGTTTAAGCGGTCGCAGACGTCGGCGAAAGCCATGTCGACAGCTCGTTGCCCGACAAGGACGTAGGGCAACGCCGCCAGAAGGTTCAGGGGCGAGTGCCAGTACAATCAACAGGAGTGATCACGTCGGTATGGCCACCAACAGCGGCAACTCCACCACCACAACCCCCTCCGTCTGATTCAAGGGAGCAGCAACAATCAGTTGCTTATACACCTCCAAAAAACACAGACCTGTATCCTGCAGCCCGGGAGGGCTGTTCCGAAGCTGCCCGAAGACGACGCTCCCCAAGCTATCAAAGTGCAGCTCCAACAGGAGTTCACCCATGGCGGCTTGGCTCCAATCAGCCGTGTTTGACTGGGTGTAACAAGCCCAGAGCGCCCGCTCTGCCTGGTCCGTGAACTGTTCTATCTCCGCCAAGGGCACGTATCCCCCGCTGAATGCATATTGCTCGACGGGATGCGATACAGATACTTCAACATAGGGCTTGGGCACATCGGCCAGGTTCTCGGCGATGTATTCCGGCGCCTTGAGCCTCAGCAAGGGTGTGGTCTGCCCACGGTAGTTCTCACGGCGGGTCTCCACCTCTAAGGTCATCTCAAAGCCCGCAGCGCTGGAGATTGGGGCCTGCCTGACCAAGTCTTCGCGCAGCTTTGGATTGCAGTCCTGTGCCTGCCCAGAGAGAATAGAGCCGAAGGCTGTGTTCACCGCACGCTTATGAATGCGCCAACCATCCCCACTTCGTCTTCCAGCGTAGATGCCCTCCACCATGGAGTCGACATAGCAAGCGGTCACCTGATGCAGAAAGTCCATCGAGACAGGCGATGAAGGCAGAACCGGATCTACCTGAAGATTGGATGGCCAAACCATACGACGCAGGTACATATCAAAGACCATGCCGTAACTGTCGTCCTTCTGACCATTAAAGTCGTACATCACAATGCTGTCTTTGGTGTAGCGCTTCCAGGTCTCCTCCTGGTGCTCCGGGTCGTAGACAATCTCCATCACATGAACCTTCAGGTCCAACTTTGGAACAAGGTCCGGGTTCTTGACCGCCAACAAACTCAACAACAGCATCTGCTCCCCCCATTCAGTGACTGAGCCATAACACCACACGGGCAGCCGATTGTCACTGCCCAGATGCTACCCACATGCTGCCCAGGCGGCCAGAACGCCAGTACGCTGGGGCTCAGGTCCTGCTCTAGGCGCGCCGGATCGAGGGCGGCCAACCGGATGGGGGGCAAGGGCCGCTGTTGCGCCTTGGCAAGCCGCCCTGCTTCAGCGCGACAAGAGGCCCCACAGCTCAGACCGGGTCAGCAGCTCTTCTGCAGCCCGCCTCCATGCCTGGTGGCGTCCAATGAGCGTGTGGTTCGGACTGGCCAACATCTCTCCACAACAAACCTTCAAAACTATTTCAAACTTCTTAGATAGAGAGCGACAAAACGCAGGGCGAATTCAGCCACAAACCCCCATTCTAAAGCTATTTTCACCAGCTCAACCCACACGAAACAAATAGTCAAATACCTCCCTAATTTGCACCGAATAAGTGACAATTCGCACGATTTGTGTTACGTGTCTAATTGAACCCAAAACGAGGCACAATGCACGACACCAATACCTACACACTCCCCGAAGCACGCGAGCAGCTCGACACCATGCTCCAAGACGCACTCAGTGGGGAGAAAGTATGCCTGGAGCAAGGCGGGAAGACCGTTGCTGTGCTGCTTTCGATGGAAGAATTCGACAGCCTACAGGCCCGTTCTGCGGCTACCCGGGGCAACCCAGGCCGGGCGGTACACCAGGTGCGGCGCGCAGGCCCAGAAGACGCCAAGGCGTGGAAGCGTGCTTTTGAGGGCGTGGGCAGCCAAGGAGCCTGAGCGCCTAATGCCTCAGCGATCCCACCACACCGGAAGGTGGTTGTCACTCTCTACATCCTGCCCCGGCAACCAGAAGGCCGGTGAGCTGGGGTCTTGGTCCTGTTCCAACAGCGCAGGATCAATGGCGGTGAGCCAGATCTGCGGCATGCGAAAGGTGGTCCAAGGAAGCTGACGCTTGGAGGAGAAGGCCAACCAGAGCACGTCGTCATCGGGCAGCGGGCCCCAGCGGGGGTAGCTGTTCTGGAGGCCACCGCCCTGGTTGGCGGCGTCCAAAGGAAGCTGAATCTGGCCATCGCGGCTGCTCAGCCAGAGCTGGGCGTTGCTGTTGGCGTATGCGGCACCCTGGGCGCGGTTGTAGGCCACCCAGGCCCCGTCCGGAGAGTAGGCCGGGTAATACAGATTGTTCTGGCCATCGCTGGCCACCAAGACCTCTGGATTGCCAAGGCGCCCGTCATCCAGCACCGGAACCTGGATGATCTCGCCGTACTCAAATCCCCAGTCGTCCTTGTGTCCTTGCTGGACCCGCACCATGACAAGGTCCTGGCCGTCCGGAGACCAGTCCGGCATGGTGACGTAGCCCTCGATGTCCCGCTCTCCAACGGTGCTGCCGGTCTCCAGGTTGTAGAGGGTGAGCTGGCCCTGGCCCGCCCCCAAGATGTATCGGCCGTCGGGCGAGACGGTCTTGAAGGTGAAGCGCTTGTTGTCTTGGGGGTCAACCACCTGAACCGGGTCCTCGGGGTCCGAGATGTCGACCACGGAGAAGACCCCGTTGATTCCGTCATGCGAGACCACCATGTCGTCGCCGCTGACCACGTGGCAGCCCACGCACTGAGCGCCATCCTGCCCCTCCCAGAAGAGCTCAGGCTCCGCGCTGCCAAAGGGCAGACGCAGGATGCCGCGCTCGGAGGTGGCCCAGTAGAGAACGCTGCCCCGAGCGTCCAAGCGGTCCACCTGCACCTCGATGGGGAAGCCGGCCTGCAGGTCCGTGACACTGCTCCCGTCCCACGCGGCGCTGGTGACGCTGACCTGCACGGAGCCGCTGCGGTTGGCGGCCGCGATCTGTGCCCAGAGCTCGGAGGTGGCGCGGTAGTCCGCCTGTTGGGTGTACACCGAGATGTCTGTGATGTTGCTCTGGAAGCGCAAGCGGTAGACACGCCCAGCCCCGCCCTCATCCCAAATGAAAGGAAGACCCTCCACATTGCGGGGGACCCGCACACCACTCTCTGGGTAGGAGAGCTCCGGTCCTCCTAGGCTTGCCCCAGTGTCCGGCCAAGCCTGGACCAAGGATTCAGGCAAGCCGTCGAGCAGCAGCTCATCTCGATACACGATGGTGAGCAGCACACTGCCCTGCACGTCCAAGTGCGTGGCCACAATCTCGGTGACCCCGCCGTTGCTGTCCACGCTCTGGAACCAACCATCGGGGTCCATCTCGCCCACGCTGAGGTTGGAGCTGCTCCAGCTCACCAGGTCCAGGGGTGCCTCTTCTCCATCGGGGTTGGTGGCGAAGGCCTGGAAGCTCAGGTCGGCAGGCTGTCCGTTGCGCACCTCGAGCACGCTGTCCTCGGGGGTGACACGAATGCTGACCACGTCGGAGCTCAGCTCTCCTCGAGAGCCACCAGCACAGGCCAGGAGAAGAAGGATCACTCCTCCTCCTGATCTCGGCGGTCGCCCCAGGCGCCGTACCACTCAAAGTAGCTGGCTTGCAGCACCTGCCCAGGCGAGGGCACGTAGTCGCCGTGTAGCACCAAGAGATTGTTCCCCGCCTCGTAGGACCAGCCATGTTCGGGGTCCCGTGGCACCACGTCCTCGTCGAGCATGACCTCCATCGTGTCCAGCTCCGGCAGCTCAGCGAGCGCGAACTGGTCCTCGAGTCCCAAGACGTGCAGGGCCATGCGGGAGAGCATGGCGTCGTAGTCCAGAGCACAGATGCTGGCGCGGCTGCCTTCGCTGAGCTCGACGGCCTCCAGATAGACGGGCGCCGGGTCTGCGGCAGCGACCAGGGAAGCGCAGCCCTGAGGCGGGTCCCCCACGATGGCGTTGACGCCCAGCTCCCCGGTATAGGCGCTGTACTGCTCGACCAAGGTCTGGGCGCTGGCCTCGGACTGGTCGTCCTCATCCGAGAAGAAGAGCAGCTCGGCGTCCGCTCCACTGCGCAGCTCAGAGATGGCCCAGAGCGCCGCGTCGAAGCCCCGCTCCTCTCTGGACCCCAAGCCCTGGTTCAGGATGGCGGTGGAGAAGGAATCGGCCAGGGTCTGCGGCCCCCCGGTGATCCAGACAGGGTCCTGCTCCGCCTCCGCGTCGGTGCTCATCACCCCCAGACGCAGGTCGATGTCCACTCGGGACAGACCGTCGGCGAAGGCTTGGGTGTGCGCTGCGAGCTGCTCTTGCTCCTCGTACATCGAGGCGCTGTTGTCGAGCACCCAGAGCACGTCCAGGCCTTGCTCCCGGGCCGGCTGCACCCAGGTCTCGTTCTCGCGTTGGCGAGAGACTTGGTAGTCGACACAGGAGATGAGCAGCAGGAGGGTCACATCGGCAGCCTACACGCTTCGAGATGCCCGATGTACAATCCGCTCAACGGGAGTATTCATGAAGTACCTGGCCATCGGATTGGGCGTTGTTGTCTTGGCAGCCGCAGGCGCAGTGGGTGCAGCCGTGGGGACCGAGCACAAGCCCGCTCCCATCGAGCCCACAGAGGTGGTCTGCGGGGCAGATACCCAGGAACTCACCAAGAACGAGCCCTTTCAGATGGTCTCGTGGAATCTCCAGTACGGCGCCAGCCGCAAGCACCAGTTCTTCTACGATGGCGGCGAGGCGGTACACGTGCCTGAAGAGGACGTGCGCTGGACCCTGGATGCGGTCAACAAGGTACTCACGGACATTGATCCTGAGCTGATGCTGCTCCAAGAAGTCGACCGGGGCTCAAAGCGCACGGGCGGCATCGACCAGCACATGGACTACGTCAACGCCACCGGCGCCAAGTGCCACACCAGCGCGGCCTACCACAAGAGCCCCTACGTGCCCGTGCCCAGCGGAGATGCCCTGGGCAAGGTGGACATGGAGCTGAGCCTGCTCACCAAGACCAAGATGAGCAGCGGAGAGCGCATCCAGCTCGCCATGCTCGATGAGGGGCGCGCACGCCGCATGTTCAACCTCAAGCGCGCGCTGCTCTGGGGTGAGGTGCCGGTCTCTGGCATGGACCTGCCCCTGGCCATCGCTGTGACCCACCTCTCGGCCTTCTCCTTTGGGGACGGGACCCTGGAGAAGCAGATCGGCCAGCTCAAGGACTGGATGGAGGCGCGCCCAGAGGGCCAGCCTTGGATTCTGGCCGGGGACTTCAACCTGCTCCCACCGGGCGATGACAAGATGCGCCTGGAGCACGAGCGGGACCTGTACGCCGACTCCGACAACCCCGTCGATGTGCTCTTCGATGCCGGCCTCCGCGAGATCTTCGAGGACCAACTGGCCCCGGCGAACCGCACCTACCTGAGCTTCGGAACCAGCGAGCCCGACCGCAAGATCGACTACGTCTTCGTCGGTGGCCCCATCCACGTGCTCGAAGCCGAAGTCATCGGCGGCGAGGCCCTCCAGATCAGCGACCACCTGCCCATCCGGGCCAAGTTCGTGATCGGAGATGCACCCGCGGAGCCAGCGCCAGAGCCGGAGCCGGAAGTGCTGCCCGAGCCCGAAACCGAGGGGATGGACGCGCCAATGGACGGCGAGGCCCCAGAGATGGGTGCTGACACGGAGCCCCAGACCGAGTAAGATGTTGACACGTCAATATCTGCCCTGAGGCTCTACATAATGCGCAACCTCCTCAAGTCCGGCCTGCGTCGCATCGTCGGCAACGAGACCACCACCGCCAAGCCCGTCCGCGCCAAGGGCCAACGCAATGCCACGGTCATCGCTGTGGCAGCCCAGAAGGGCGGTGTGGGCAAGACCACGACCTCGGTGAACCTGGCCAGCGCATTGGCCCGTTTCCACGGCAAGCGCGTCTTGCTGGTGGACTTGGATCCCCAGGGCCACGTCAACACCGCCATCTCCAACATGGTGCGCGTGGGCGGTGGCTGCTTGAGCGACGCCCTGCTCTCCGAGGGCGCGATGGAGGTCATGGACGTGGCCACCGGCACCACCCTGCCGGGACTGGACGTCACCCCCATCGACAACTCCCTGGGTCACACCGAGGACTTGCTGGGCACCCGCATCGGCAAAGAGTTCGTGCTGCGCGACGCTCTGGCCGTCAGCCGCACTTGGTACGACGTGGTCATCATCGACTGCCCGCCAAACCTGGGCAACCTGACCCTCAATGGCCTCGTCGCCGCTGACCAGGTCCTTATCCCTTGTGACCCCAGCCCACTGGCCCTGAGCGGGGTCGAGAAGCTGGTCGGCGCCATCACCCAGATCTCCTCCCGTCTCAACCCCGAGATCGACGTCTTGGGCGTGCTCCTGACCCGGGTGGACGGCCGCAACACGACCCTGAACCAGGCCATCGTGGGCCAGATCGAAGAGACCTGGGGCGATGCCCTGTTGCCGGTTCACATCGGCATCAACAGCAGCTTGGCCAAGGCCCAGCATGCCGGCCAGGACATCTTCGCCTTCGACGCAGACTCCCGCGGCGCCAGCCACTACCAAGACCTGGCCGCGCACCTCGCTGAGCAGCTCTGAGTCCCGCCAACAGGCCCCTGCCCAAGCGCGCTCTGGTCACCGGAGGCGCCGGGTTCGTAGGCCATGAAGTGGTCCGCGCTCTGGTCCGCGGCGGTGTGAGCGTTCGCGTCTTGGATCCGGGCCCCCCGCACCCGCGCTGGCCAGCGGGCCTTGAGCACATGCGCAGCAGCGTCCTGGACCCAGCGTCTCTGAGCCAGGCCCTCGAGGGCGTGGACGGGGTCTTCCACGTGGCGGGAATCTGGGATGGCTCCCCCGGGGGAGAGGCCCGCATGCAAGCCCTCAATGTCGGGGGAACGCAAGCGGTGTTGGAGCGTGGGCTCCCCACAGTGGTGACCTCCTCGAGCATCACCTGTGGATTTGGCCCCCTGGATAGGCCCGGCACCGAAGACGAGGCCAGTGAAGACCCAGGCAAGCCCATACGCGGGACAGGGGCCGCATACCGGAAGACAAAGCTGGCCCTGGAGGACTTGGTCGCGGAGCACGGCGCCTGGATGGTGAACCCGGACTACGTCATCGGCCCAGGAGACTTGGGCGGCGTGGTGACCGGGCCTCTGCTTCGGGTCGCCCGCATGCCGGTCATTCCCAGCCCGGCTGGCGGCAAGTGCTTTGTCTCCGGCCACGACGTGGGCATCGGGCACCTGCTGGCGTGGAGACAGGCCCAGCCAGGGCGGCGCTACCTGCTGGGCTCCGAGAACGTGCCCTACGCCAAGATCTTCCAACGCATCGCCCTGCTGATGGGACGCAAAGCACGCATCGTGCCCATGCCCAAGGGCCTGCCGGGGCTGCTCAGCCGCCTGCCCAAGTTCGGTGGGCGCTTTGGAGCGATGGAGCAGATGATGCTGCCCCGATACCGCAGCCACGCCCGGGCAGAGGCGGAGCTGGGCTTTGCCCCCCAGAGAATCGAGGCGGCGCTCCGGGCGATGATCGAAGAAGCTGGAAACTGAATTCCGTTCCCAGTTTGAGAACGGGCGAGCTCCAAGTTCCTGAGTTTCAACGGTGTTCTACCCGCGAGAACGCTTTGGCCAATCTGCGCCTGTGCAAGCACTCCGTGTACAACTACCTTGAGAGCTCAACGGAGTACCCCATGTCTTGGCTGACCCTTGCCCTGCTCACCGCCGGCTGCACCCGGAACACCTCTGACGACAGCGGCAATGGCGCCTTGGACAGCAGCGGGCCCACCCTGCTCGAAGCCTCTTGGTTTCAAGCTGTAGAGGTCCCCCTCTGGCGCGAGGGCATCGATGTGCGTCCAGGCGAGCGGGTGGCCCCCTTGGTCGCAGATCGCCAAGCCTGGCTGCGGGTCTACGTGGACGTGCCGGCAGACTGGGAGACCCAGGAGGTGCGCGCGGAGCTGGAGTGGACCGCCGCTGGCAGCACCCAGAGCTTCAGCCAGACCCTCTCCGTGGCTGGGCCGAGCGACACCGCTCAAGCGGACGGCGGCCTGCTCATCGCGGTGCCGGCCGAGGCCATGGCCTTGGATGCCCGCTACACCCTGAGCCTCTGGGCCGAGGGCGCGACCCAGGCCAGCGCACGCTTCCCAGAGAGCGGCAGCGTTGAGCTGGGCGCCGAGCAGACCGGGAGCATCCAGATCCACATGGTCCCCTACGAGATCGACGGCTACCTGCCCGAGACCTCGCCCGCCGTGCTCGATGGCTTCCGAGACGCCGTGATGGCGGTCTACCCCACCACAGAGGTGATCATCACCGTGGGGGACCCGGTGCTCTGGACGCAGCCCTACGACATCGGCGACATCTTGGTGGAGCTGGGCAAGCTGCAAGAGCAGATCGACCAGGCTCCACAGGACGTCTACTACTACGGGCTGGTCACCGGCGTTGAGAGCCGCGCGGACTTCGAGGGCAGCACGGGCACCAGCGAATCCGGCTTTGGCGACCGGGCCATGTTCGCCGTCGGCGCCGCCTTTGGTGACCAGAAAGCCGAGGACACGCTGATCCATGAGCTGGGCCACATGCACGGCCTGGACCACACCCCCTGTGGCGACCCCGGCGGCGTGGACACCCAGTACCCCTACTCCACTGGCTTGACGGAGACCGAGGGCTACGACTTCCGCACCGGCACCTTCGTGCCCACCGATCACGCCGATCTGATGGGCTACTGCTTCCCCCGGTGGGTGAGCGACTACAGCTACGCGAACCTGGCCGACTGGGTGCAGCGCAGCCAGGACTGGTAGGGGCTCAGCGGGGCAGCTCTTGAACGCTGCTCCGCTCCAACAGTCCGGCCAACCAGAGGGTCTCCAGGGCCGCATCCTGGTTGACCCAATTCTCCCCAAGCTCCGCCTCCAAAGCCATCTCTGCCAGCCAGGTGCTATCCCCCAGCTCGATGGCGTAGTGGCCCCCATCTTCGGCCTGCAGCTCGGTGGGGATCACCAAGTCCAGGTCCCCGCCGATGATGGTGATGGGGCCCTCTCCAGCATCGAAGGTGATGCTCAGCTGCTGCACGACCAAGAAGACCTCGCAGTAGTGGCCCGCTGGGATCTGCTCGGTGTTCAAGGACTGGGCGCCCTCAAAGTCGAACTGGGGCGCACCCAGAGCCACGTCCCCCTCGCTGGCATCGCAGGGACGCACGAAGAACTCCTGCGAGACCAGCACACCGCCTCCGGGGATCTCCGTCTCGGTGCCGACGTACTTGGCGATCAAACCCGGGTTTCCCACGAAGGTGCCGTCGCGGTCCGCGTCCTGGGGGGCCTGGCAGGCCAGCAAAAGCAGCAGGCTCATACATCCTCTCTGGTGTCGCTCAAGGGGAAAATCTGCAGGTTGAGCTGCATCACTTGGTCCGGGTCAGCCTCGGAGGCATCACAGAGATGCATCAGGCGCTGCATAAAGGCCGTGGCCTCGGACTTCAGGGTGGGCATCAGGTCCACGGGCACGCCGACGGTGACGGCCAGGAGGTGTCGCTGCTCGGGCGCAAAGGCCTCGATGGCGCCGCTGGCTCTCTCCAACATGACCCGGTGGTAGTTGCGATAGGCCAGGCCCTGAACCTCCGGTGGGGTGGCAATGCTCGCCTCCGCCGGGACCAGAGTCTCGCCCTCTTGAATCAAGAGCCCGAGCTGCACCAAGGTGTCCAGAGCGCTCTTGGCCGCCGAGGCGCTGATCTGGGGGCGCAGAGCCTGGGCCACCCAGGCTGGGTCAGCACAAAAGTCCGCCCGCGAGGCCAGCTCGCGAATCGCCGGAAGGCTCCAGTTGGAGAGGTACTCCACGCTGGCCAGCTCGATGGGCCGAGCCTCTCTAAAGCGTCGGGTGGTGCTGATCTTCTCCCACGCCACGTTTCGGGACACCTCGTCCCCCGCCTGCTCCAGCTCCACCAGCAAGCGGAAGAACTGCGCTTCGCCGGCCCGCAGCTTGAGGGCCTTGATGACGCCTTCCAGCGTGCTGGGCGTCAGGTTGCGCTCGCCCTTGATGACGTGGTGCAGCAGCGAGGAGCTCTTCTGTTCCGCCAAACGGGCGAAGAGGCGGTAGCTGAAGCGCGGGTTGACCGACTTCTTGTAGGTGAACCACTGCTCCAAGAAGCTTCGGTAGTTCAGGTAGTCGTAGGGGGTCGGACGATTCATGGACTCGCTCTGAGTACAGAGTAGCGAGAACACCACAGCTGTGATGGATCGCCAATCATCAAAGTGTTCTCAGGGCTGGAACGAGATGGAATGCACAAGGATGCAGACGCTTGAGAACAGCACTCAGCCGCAGAGCTGAACGAGCAGCTCCAAGGGCTCATTGCGACAGGTCACCTGCACGGAGATCCGCTCCCCTGGGCAACCTTCGCTCTCCTCGCCCCAGATCTCCCAAGCCCCTTCCTGCAGGTCCAGCGAGAAGCCCCCGTCCCCATCCGTGAGCGAACTCAGGGGCGAGCCCGGGCTCTCTGTGGACTCGGCAAAGACCGAGATGTTGGCCAGGGGGAGGGCCTCGATGTCGTCCACCGCCACCCCTTGCAAGGGCTGGCAGCCTGGAGGCGCGCTGTCTTGGGGCTCGGGAGAGCAGGCCAAAAGGAGCATGACAATCATGTCGCGTTGTTAACACGAGCGCGCAGACGCTATCCTGGGTCAATGAAGACTCTCAAGACCCGCCGCACCCTCACCACGCTGACCTCTGCCCTGCTGAGCCTGCTGCTCCTGGCCGTCTTCAGCGTGGCCCCAGCTGCCCGTGCCCAGAGCTTTAGCGGCCAGGCCCCCGCCCCATCAGCGCTGCGCTTGGTGGAAGAGGAATGGGCCGTGCCTGAAGAGGCTCCCCAAGCCCGGCTTCAGAGCCAGCCTGCCTATGAGGACCCAGCAGATGTGCCGTCGGGCATCGGGCTTCCCGGCAAGACGGCCGGCAACGACATCTTCATCTTGGGGCTGGCGGCCTTTACCGGCGCCTTCCTGGGCGGCATGCTGGCCGGCTCGATCTGCTGCGGCGTGTTCCTCATCTACTACTACTGAGAGAGGACTTTGTTCCTTCTCTTTGCCCTGCTCTCTGGATGGACATCCGAGAAGGGCGACAGCGGCCTGAGTCTCACGGCAGACTGGAGGCCCCAAGACAGCCACCAGAGCGCCAAGCCGATGGCGGATGTGCTCCTGGCCATGGAGCATCCCGCGGTCGGGGCCACACTCTTCCTGCGCGCCCTACCAACGCCGGCTCCCGCTGTTGTGGAGCGTGCGCTGCTCAAGCCTGAGGAGCTTCAGGCCTTGGCTCCAGACCGTGTGGCCCGCAGCATTCAGCGAGAGAGCCCAGAGACTCGGACCCACTTTCTGGGTCCCTCCGAGTTGGGTCCACACCTGGGCCGTTGGGTCTACGAGAGTCCAGACGGAGAGGGGCTGTTCTGGCAGATCATCTGGCAGACCGGCGGCGGAGACTGGTACCAGATCTACGCCTTCGCACCCAAGGCGCAAGCCGCCCCAATGAGCACCCTGATGCGTGAGGTGGAGTCCGGCATCTCCGTGACGACCTCGCCGACGCCGAGCTTGTTGGCCAAGAAGGTGAAGAACAGCTGCCCAGCGGACGCCAGCTTCTCCAGAGGGGAGTCCATCGCTGGCTCCAAGGCCTTTGCCCAAGCCAAGACCCTGCTGGCCGAGCAGAGCCTCCCCCCCGAGCAGACCGCGATCGCTGAGCTTCGTCTGATGGGGATGCTCTACCGCAGCACCGAGGCCTGCCTGCGTCTGACCATGGAGCACTACCCGGCCTGTGCGGTCTACGAGGCGCCCGCCCTCACGCCCCAAGACCACCTCCTACTCAACGCCGTACGAGACTGCGTAGACCAGGACAGCACGCTAAGTGACAGCCTCCAGAAGGTGCTGATTCCTTGATCCTTTTCGCCCTGGCCTGTGCCACGGCCCCTCCTCCCGCAGCAGCAGACACCCTGGACCAGGGACGTTGGCACTCGGAGGCGGCCGATCTGAGCTTGGACTTTGGTCCCGGCTGGGTGCTCGTGATGGAGCCCCAAAGCTTCCGCTCCGAGCTGCCTGCTACCCGCCTTGAGGCCGCCCAGGGCGAGCTGAAGGTGGCCTTGACCTTCAGCGCGGTGCCGCCGATGGCCATGCAGGGCGCCAGCGCCTTGGATCTGCTCACGGAGCTCTCCCCGGCTCTGGGGGCTGCCAAGACGCCGGACTACCGCTTGGAGCGCTTGCCGCACTGTACCGGCCCAGCGGGCCAAGACACCGCATTGCGACAGATAGAGGGACACACCTGGATCGCCCGCCGCACGGACACCGGCCTGGCCATCCTGCACGCTTGGGACGCCGACCCCGCGCCAGCCATCCAGCTCATGTGTGGGGGCTGAGATGGATCGACTGGCCACAGGCATCCGGGCACTGGCCCTCACCCTGCTCTTGGCGGTGGCCCTGGCCGCCATGGAGTCCATCCCGCCGGATCCGGGCTGGGCTCCCACCGACCGCTTTCGCTTCTTCCTGGGCATTGACCTGATCTTTGGCGCGATCATGGGCATGATCACGGCCACGGCCGCAGCCATGTTGGTCCCCCCAAGGGACAGCCGGTGGACATGGCCCGCGGGCGCCTTGTGTGTGGTGCTGCTCATCTCCCAGGTGGGCATCTTGGCCACGGGTTTGGACAGCGGTCTCTCGGCCGCCCAGAGCTGGCGGGCCAGCACCCCCTTGCCCAAGCTGGCCTCGCCAGATGCACGCAGCGTGGTGCTGGTCAGCGTCGATACCTGGCGTGCCGACAGCCTTCAGCACATGCCGCTGCTTCAGACCCGCACCCAGACCGGCCGGGTCTACGAGCGCGCCCTGAGCCCCTCGAGCTGGACCCTGCCTGCGATGGCCTCGCTGATGACGGGACTGCCGGTGCATGGGCACGGAGCAGGCCGGCGCGCGCATCCGGAACAAACTGGGGTGCGCACAGGCATCTCCGAGAACATCCCCACCTTGGCCCAGTCCCTGCGCGAGAAGGGCTACGTGAGCGCCGCGGTGCTCTCCAACCCCTACCTGGGGGCCAACCTGGGTTTTCACAAGGGCTTGGACCGGGCCCTGGATGGCAGCCGCCGGGCGCTGCTCTTTGAGCAACTCAGGCGAAGCCTTCTGCTGGGCAGCCTGCTTCCGGAGAACGGAGACTCGGCCCCGGAGCTGGTGGAGATCGCCTTGCAGCGCTGGGGACAGCTGGAGGACGGCCGCTCCTTTCTGTGGGTGCACCTCTCTGAGCCCCACGCGCCCTATGGCCAGGCGGAGCCCTGCGAGATGCCGAAGTGTTTCCCCTCGTGGGTTCCTGCGCGACGTGGATCTGAAGCGGTAGATCCCGCTGCCGTGCAGGCGCTCTACCAACAAGACTTGGCCCAGCTCGATGTGGCCTTGGAAGAGCTGCTGGTTCACATCGACAGCCAGCGCACCCTGGTCATCGTAGTCGGTGACCACGGCGAGGCCTTTGGACCCGCCCCAGACATCGAGCACGGTCACAGCTTCGCCCCCGAGATCACCCAGGTCCCCCTCTTGGTCTGGGGCCCTGGCATTGACCCGGGCCAGGTCTCCCGCAGCGTCAACCTGATGGACGTGCACCGCGCCATCCTGGAGTACGCGGACCGAGGCACCCTGCAGGCTCTGGATCCAGGAGCACCGGATAGCCTGACCCCAATGGCCAGCGTGCTCTTTGGGGAGCCTGGCAGCGCCTGCAGCGATGGAAGCAACTGGCTTCAAGACCGAGGTCAGGGTGTGGAAGTCCTCGCCGGCGAGCACAGCGCCGAGCTCGCTGGGTGCATCCCTGGCACCCTGCCCGAAGGGGAACGCCTGGACGTGGACGGAGCCTTGCTGAGCTTGGGGTACGTCGAGTAGGCCTACTCAGCCGGGCAACTCCCAGAATCGCTCAGGTGGAAGGCCACCTGCAACACCGTGCCGGTCAGCGTTCCCGTCTCGTTCAGGCTTGGGAACTGGGCCGCGTCGTAGCCGCTGGCGGTGAAAGCCAGCTCCAGGGTGTAGGGGGTCTCCAGCTCCAACTCCAGCTCCGCCTGCATGCCGGGCAGGGTGGTGATCTCACCGCTGATTTCCTGGTCGTCGATGCGGAAGATGGTCTGGGCATCCGTGGCGTAGGCGATGACCCCCTGAAAGCTTTGCAGCCGCGCGACCACGTCGCCGTCCAGAGTGCGCGCCATCTTCCAGTCGAACATGGCCAGGAAGGGGTAGGAATCGTTGAGCTGGGGCGCGTACAGAAAGGTGTGGCTGGCGCTGCCCGAGGGGAATTCACCCCAGCTGGGCACCTTGCCCGCAGGGACCATGCCCGTCTCCAGCCAAGCCTGGGCAAAGTCCCCGGGCACGCCCTCAAAGTCGTCGCTCTCTACGCCGCCGCTGGCCCGAAGCAGAGCCTGCTCGGAGTCCGCTATCGCTGCGTAGAAGGTGGCATCACCGACGGCCTCGTTGGCCAGGTTGTCGGCGACCGCCCTGTAGTAGTCCCAGAGGGTGTAGTAGCTCGCCGCCGTGGAGGGCTGCCCAACAGCAATGTAGTACTGGTATTGAGAGAGCGCGTAGTCCCGCTCCGCGGCGTAGTAGTCGTAGAGGTAGGTGACCAGCTCGTAGTGGCTGAGCAGCTCCTGATCCGCGTCCACGCCGTCATCCGCCGCGTCCGTTGGCAGCACGATGCTGTCCACCACCATCTCAATGTGGCCGCACTCCAGGTCCAGACCAGCCAGCCCCAAGGGGGTGTCCAAGAGGCTGGTGTGGGCAAAGGCGATGTAGGTGTTGGCGCTGCTGTCCGAGTTGGTGCCCGACCAGCTGTAGCTGCTGCCCGATGCGGCGCTGCGGTCGAGCTCGGAGATGGCCAGGTCGCTGACGCTAAAGACGGCCACGCTGACCTCGTCAACAAAACCCGGTGTCTCCTTGCTCAAGACCAACTCTCCCGAGACCGCGCCATCGGAGGCTGGCACATCATCGATGCTCAGCTCCCCTGTCGGCATCGTCCAAATGGGCGTGCTGTCCGAGTACGTGAGCAGGCCCGTCAGGTTGCCGCCCAAGCGCCCCAGCAGCCAGCTTCGGCCACTCAGCCAGCCATTGACGCTGTCGGTGACGTTCTGCGGCGGGCCAACGGTCCAAGCAAAGTCCATGCCGACCGTAGAGAGCTCATCGAGGTGCTGCGCCTGCCACTCCGGCGCGGCCAGATCGGCGCTGAGCTTGGGGCCTGCGCTGAGCTCGACCATGGCGTAGAAGCGGGCGGGCCGAGTCGGTATACCCGGACCCAAGCCGATGCTCACGACAGGCCAGGCGCTGGAGATCACGCGGTCATCCTCCGCAGGCGAGGTCAGGACGGGCTCCAGCTCAAAGTCCGCCGAGAAGGTGTTGGGGTCCTGAAAGCTCTCGCCGTCGTAGATCACGCCTGCTGTGAAGGCCACCTCGCCAGTGAAACGAAGACCGAACTCGGGGCTGTAGTTCTGGGTCTCCACCTCCCCGGAGAATCCAGCTGAGACGGGCACGTAGCCCCGGATAAAGGGCCCACCGAGCACTGGGGGCAGAGGAAAGCTGCCGTAGAGGGGGTCCACAGCACCGCAAGCAAAGCTGCCTTTGACGTCTGGACTCAGCGCTGCCACCAGCGCGGCCGTGAGCTTGAGCTCGCCGTCCAAGAGCAGCTCGGCGTAGGTCACGCTGCCGCCGCTGACTTGGAGATTGAAGGTGGGCGTCAGGTTGTGCTCCACCTCCAGCTCGGACTCCACGATGGAGAGCAGGGTGGTGGAACCATCGGCAGTAAAACGGCAGTCCATGCCCGCGAACACCAGCGGCTTGCCGACCGAGACACCAATGAGGGGCACGACATCTTGGGGGCCTTCGAAGGTGACGTATTCGGTGGATTGGCCCTGAATGTCCAGCTCTTGGAAGGCCTCATCCAGGGCGACGAGCTCCAACACGGCTGGGTTCCCTGCGTTCACGACTCGGGCGGGGGGCAGCGCCTCTCCGGTGCCGATCAGCAGCTCACCGGGCTCCACGTCCAGCTCCAACTCCACGGAGAACTGGGCGCCGATCAGGTCCTCGCCATCGTCCAGCGGGGTGAGCTCACCGACCAGGTCGTCGGGGACCAACCTAGCCGGGTTTGTCCGGGCCACATAGACCAAGGTCTCCGGCGAGGAGACGCTCCCATACACAGCGCGAACGTAGGTGGAACCAATCTCCCCCTGTGCGCTGAAGAGGCCGTCCTCCACCGCCACCAGGGCGGTGTCCGAATCCCAGCTCAGCTCCACGTCCAAGAGCGTCCCGTCCGCGTCATAGGCCTGAGCCACCAGCTCGCCGCGCCCCGGACTGCCGCTCTCGTCCAGCTCGGGAACGAGCAACCAGCGCTGGCTGATGGTGATGTGGTCCACCACTGGCGCCGCGGAATCGTTGGTGGAGTCGTTGCTGGCGCCATTGCAGGCAAGCAGGAGAAGAAGCATGCCGCAGCCTACCGCGCGGATCTTCGCCAGAGAGCATTCGCGGTGCGACAGAGATGTCAGGAACTTGTGTTTGGCCCCTCGACATCCAAAGCAGTCACACGTCAACTTCTCCTGCTTCTTTCAACTCAATGAAGGAATGCTCTCCTCTTGGCACGGCACTGGCAATGGCCACAGCAGCAGGAGCCCACCATGTACGCAGCCGCCCTTCTTCTCTCCCTCTCCGCATCCGCCGCTGAAAGAACCCTGGAGCCGATGGACGCCCTGGCTGTTGGAGCCAGCAGCTTCGGTGGCGGAGCCGTCGGCGTCGTGGGGGGCGCCGCAGCCGGTATCGGTGTCGCCAACTTGGTCTGCAGCACAAACGGACACTCGGACGGGGCCATGGGCTGCATCTTCGCAAGCGCGACCATCGGTGGCGCCCTGGGTTTCGGCACCGGGACACTCTTGGCTGGACCCTGGATGGCCGGACGGCGTGGCCTGGACCACCGCCTCGTGCGCAGGCGCACCTGGATTGCACTGGGCGCGGGCTTTGTGTTGACCGCCGCGACCTTGGGAGCCGCCTCCCCCGCCGTGTTGATCGGCGTGCCCCTCGTGGCGGCCTTGGCTGCACGCAAGCCTGAGCGTCTGAGCGTGGCTCCCCTGGTGAGCAGCGAGGTCAAGGGTCTAGCCCTCTCCGGTCACTTCTAAGCGCGAGATGTCGGGCCGATGCTCAGGCAGCCTGCAGGAGGCTCCTGAGCTCGACCTCGGCCAGAGGGCCCGTCAGCCCATGGCCTTGGCCTGTGGCGCAGCCCGCCAGCAACATGTAGTCCCGCTGCTCTTGGGTCTCAATGCCCTCGGCGGTCACACGAATGCCCAAGCTCTGTCCCATGGCAATGAGCCCTCGAATCAGGCGCTGCGCCTGGCCGTCGTGGAGAGAGAGCGCGACGAAGCTCTTGGCGATTTTCAGCGTACTGACCGGAATCTCAAGCAGGTTGGTCAGGGAACTGGATCCGGTTCCAAAGTCGTCCAGGGAGATGCCGATGCCCAGCTCACTGAGCGCGCCGAGTGAGCGGACGCACTCCTTGCGCTGGTGGAAGAGCTCGGACTCGGTGACCTCTACACACAAAGCCTTGCCTGGCAGTCCGTGTGCAACCAGAGCGGTGGCCACGGTCTGCTGAAAGTCCGCGGCTTCTAGTTGACGACCTGAGACATTGACCGAGATGACCATGTCGGATCGGAAGCGCCGCACACCGGCTACAAAGGCCAGTGCTTGCTCCAGGACAAAAGCACCGAGTTCCTCCACGATGCCCAGCTCCACAGCGCGGGGAATGAAGACATCGCAGGGCACATCGCCCAGCTGGGGACTCACCCAACGGCCAAAAGCCTCCAATGCGACCACCTCGTTGCTCTCAAGCTCAACGATGGGCTGGTAGGTCACCGAGACCTCGCCGCGCTCCAAGGCCCCGATGAGCTGAGCGTCCAGCTCCATGAGCACTCGACGCTCTTCAGCCATGGCCACGGTGTGCACCGCAACGCTCGCCCGACCTGCGGCCTTTGCGGCATACATCGCCGTGTCTGCGGCCCGCACCAAGTCCTCGCTGCTGCCTTGCTCCTGGGGCCCAAACCATGCCACGCCGATGCTCACGGTCTGGCGCAGGGTGACCCCCTCCCCAAGCTCATAGGGCTGCTCCAAGAGTGTGGAGAGCTCCTCGGCCATCTCAACGGCAGCTTCCTGATCGACCACATCCCGCAGGATCACCCCGAACTCGTCTCCTCCCAAGCGGCAGACCAGGTCTTTGAGAGGCAGGCGGGCTTGGAGCCGTTCGACAACGCCCTTGAGCAGAGCGTCCCCCACTGCGTGACCATATCGGTCGTTGGTCCACTTGAACTTGTCCAAGTCCAACCAGAGAATGGTGAGTCCAGCCGGCTCGGTGTCCGCGATGAAGCGGTCGAAGAAAGCGCGGTTTTGGGCCCCAGTCAGGCCATCGCTCATCGCCATGCGCTCCAGGCGCAGCTCGATGCGTCTGCGCTCCAGGCCGTAGTCGATGGCGCGCTGCAGATTGGGGGTGTCCAAGCGGGACTTTGGCAGGAAGTCCTGCGCTCCTCCGCGCACAGAGGACAGTCCAACCAGATGCTCTTCCCCATCGCTAAGGACCAAGATGGGTGTCCCCCGAGCCTCCCGCCCGATGCGGCGCACCGTCTCGGTCCCCGAGCAATCCGGCAGCCCCAAGTCCGTGATGATGAGCTGGAATTCCCGCTCATGGAGGCTGAGCACGGCCTCCGCCAAGCTGCGCACCAGGTGAACGTCAAAGTCCCTCTGCGTCTGACGCAGACAGCGAGAGATGATCGCTGCATCGATCGGGTCGTCCTCAATCAACATCACGCAGATCGGAGCGTCATCCTCGAGCCCGGAGGCTGTCCGTGTTTGGCTTCCGCTAGGTTCTCTGACGCGTGTTGGCATACAGGCCCGATCGGCCGCTCCAAGCCAAAACCTTAGCCTTCATGTGCCGCGCAAGGAGGCACTCCGGGAAGCCAGAGGCGTACATGCAGGCCAGGCCCCTGCTCGGCCCAAGCGCGCCCTCCCATCCGATCGGCCAAGGTGGCGACCAAGCTGAGCCCAAGCCCCACATGTTCGGCCCCCTCTGAGGTCAGGCGCTCAAAAGGAAGCATGGCTCTGGAGAGCTGCTGCGGGTCGGTGAGGCCGGTGCCATTGTCCAAGACGCCGACCACCCAGCCACCGTCCAAGGCCTCTGCCGTGAAACGAAGTTCCAGCGCATCGCCCTGGCCAGACCATAGGCGCGCGTTGTCGATGAGCGCAGTGAAGCAGTCCACCAGCGCGTTGGGGTCCGCCAGAACCACGGGCAGATCTTCAAGGCCTTGAACCAAGAGCACACGGCCTTCCAAGGCGGCCTGGGCACAGCTGCGAGTGTCGCAATCTGGGCTGGCCCGCAGCGGCCGGGAGCGAGCGCCGTGTAGCGCGGAGAAGCCCTCCACCATCTCCTTGAGGTTCACGGCTGTGTCGGCCAAAAACCCCAAGATCTTCCTTCGATCCGCCTGCGCCAGGCCGGGTTCCTGAATCATGGCGACCAGCATCTGTATGCGACGCGCTGGGCCCCTCAAGTCGTGGCTCGCCCGACTCAGGAAGTGGGTGAGGAGCTGCTCCTGCTCATCCAGACGGGCCTGGAGGCGCTCAATCTCAGCGGACGAATCGCCTCTCTGTTCTCCCAAAGGACCCACCAAACTGGAGCTACTCTTCCCCGATCTTGATGATCAAGTCAACCGATCCACGGGTGTCCTGGGGCTGACCCTGCAGGGGCACCACCAGCTCCTCACGGATGCACCGAACCACGGCGCGGCTCTCCTGCTTCTTGGGCTCGACCAAGGTCACCGTGTTCTCCAGAGGCCCAAAGCGCAGGTTGAAGTACAGGGCATCGAACTCGGTGACGCCGAACTTCTCTGCGCACATCGTGGCCTTGGCGTTGACCTCGGACTCGACACTTGGAGCGGCCAATCCGGGGGCGTAGGCCTTCCACTCGGTGATCTGAGTGGCGACGTCGTAGGACTCATCGCCATCGGCGGCCATGAGCATGGGGAGAAGCAGAAACATGGGATTCCTCGGACGGAAGTTTAACCGCCACAGTGGGCGGGCAGGGTCAAAACGGTGCGCTCGCCCAGGGCTTACACCTAGGCCGTGGACCATCGCAACGTGTGGGCCGTCTGGCAGGCCGAACCCCATAACCGGCAGCTTCCTTCCACGAAGTGTGTTGGAAGGCGGAACCCCCTGTGCCGTTGGGTAGTCTGTACTCAAGGCAAGGAGAGAACATGGGCGCACGCAGAACCCCAGGCCTACTCACCGCAGCCATCGCCATGGCCATGCTGAGCGCGAGCGCTCTCGCAGCCGAGGTCATCGAATCCGACTTGCTGCTCGAGGGCTTGACCATCTCCTTTGGTCACTCCGGCATGGCCCAGGACTACACCCGGGGAAAGGAGCTGCTGGAGCAAGCCTGCCTGGACGGCTCAAGCGCCGCCTGTGGGAGCTGGAGCTGGCGCCGACCTGAAGGCCCAGAGCCCTCCGCCGTGGTGGCCCACTTTGAGCCGGCCTGCCGGGACGGCGACCCCGTCGCCTGCCTACCCGCTGCCTGGGTGCTCTTGGATCCAGCATACGAGACCCCCAACGCGGCCTTGGGACAAGAGCTGCTCCAAGCCTCCTGTGATCTGGGCCTGCCCGAAGGCTGCGCGGAGCTGGCGATGGCCGGCCTGCGAGGCGCGATCCCCATGGATCGCCTGACCTCGATGGAGCTTCTCTCCTCTGCCTGTACAGACGGATCCGGCACGGCCTGCGCAGCACTGGCCCAAGAGGACCCCAGCGCCTCCGTCGAGCTCGCAGATCGCGCCTGCTCCCTGGACAGCCTCTGGGGCTGCGCGATGTTGGCCGAAGCGGACATTCAGTCCAGCCGAACGGAGAAGGGCTTGGCCCTGCACCAGATGGCCTGTGAGGACGGCTACCTGGGGAGCTGCTTGGCCTTGGGCCAACGCTACTCCAAGGGAGACGGCGTCGCCGCGGACCCAAAGCAGGCCCTGCGCATCTTTGAGCGAAGCTGCCAATGGGGCGACTCCCAGGGCTGCGAGGAGGCCGGCGCGATGCTCTTGGCCGGCACCTCGGTCCCGGCGGACCCCACGGCTGCATGGGGCCTGATTCAGGAGGGCTGCACCCTAGGAGATTTGGCCCAGTGCAGGCGTGTGGTCGCCTACGGGCCCCCCTTCGCCTTGAGCGAGGGCGCCTTTGAAGAGGTCGCCGCAACCTTGACCCGAAGCTGTCTGCAAGCGGACGACCAGGCCTGCGGCAGCCTTGGCTTGGCCAATGTCCTGGGCGCTGGCGTGCCACAAGACATCGCATGGGGGCTGGACGTATTGGAGCGCAGCTGCACGGCAGGCGACCCCCACAGCTGCCAAGATCTTGGGAAGATCCACGCCTTTGGGGCTGGGGTCGACGCCGACAAGGGCACCTCACGTCGCTACTACCAGCAAGCCTGCCAGGCGGGTCTGGAAGAGAGCTGCCAAGCCTTGCCCAAGAGGATGCGCCCCGACGTGGCAGTGGACCCTTCAAGGGGCTAGAAGCGCCTCCTGTGAGTCAGGAGTCCAAACATGAGCGTCCGCATCCATACCGGCACCGAGATCGAAGCCATGCGCCGGGCAGGCCGCCTGGCCGGTGAGCTGATCTGCGCAGTGGGCGAGATCATCAAGCCCGGCGTGTCCACGCTGGAGATCGACGCCCTCGTCGACAAGATGACCACGGAACGCCACGGCATCTCAGCCCCCTACGGCTACGGCGGCGGCGGCCGGCGGCCTGCCTTCCCCGGTCACTGCTGCACCTCCGTCAACGAGGTGGTCTGCCACGGCATCCCCACCGAGCGCGTCCTGGTCGACGGCGACATCGTCAACGTGGACGTGACCCCCATCCTGCCCAAGAAGAACGGTTGGCACGGGGACACCAGCGTGACCTTCTACGTGGGCGAGCCCAGCGCAGCGGTCAAGCACGTGGTCGAGGTGGCCCGTCAGGCCCTGGAGATCGGCTTGGCTCAGATCAAGCCCGGTGGCTACACCAGCGACATTGGTGCCGCCATTCAGGACTTCGCCGAGCAGCAGAACTGCAGCGTGGTCCGGGACTACACCGGTCATGGCGTGGGCCAGGTCTTCCACACCTCCCCCACCATTCACCACCACCGCACGCCCCGCGGCGTGAAGCTGCGCAAGGGCATGATCTTCACCGTGGAGCCCATGATCAACCTGGGCACCCACGAAGTGGATCACCTGGACGACCACTGGACCGTGGTCACGGCCGATGGCTCCCTCACGGCGCAGTTCGAGCACACCATCGTGGTCACCAAGCGCGGCTGCGAGGTGCTCACCCGCCGCCCCGGACTGGTCAAGGGCTGTGAAGACGTGCCCTGGGCCAAGCTGGGTCCTCTGGGCAGCTTCCCCTTCGCCTGAGACGGGCTCCTAGAAGGGCGGCGCGGGCAGCATCGCTGCCCCAGCCCAGTCTGTCAGGCGCTCGGCAGGGACGGAGACCGCGGCCGGCTCAAAGCTGCCGCCGATGGCCACCCATTCGCTGCGCCGGTCCCCAAAGTCAGGACTCCACTGGCCCTGAATGCGGGCCAAATGGGCCGCATCCTTGGGCCAGTGGCTGTGTTTGGTGTCCACCCACCAGGTTCCCGCTCGGCCTGCCCGGATCTCCGGTTGGCCCGCGGTGCCGCAGATCGAGATGCGCAGCACGGCGCTGGGCTCTCGAAGGCTCCAGCACAGGCCAACCAAGCGCAGTCCCTCAAAGCCCAACTCAGGCAGCTTCTCTAAGTCTACTGGGCCCTGAGAGGCGAATCGCCGGGCGCCGGAGACGGACTCCCCGCGCAGAACCCTCTCCCATGTGGCCATGGAGCGCCGGTGTTGCCCACGGGGAGTGGCCTGTGCCCAGGCATCCAGGTCCATCACTGGAGCCGAGGTGAGCTGTCGGGCCAACTCGGCCTGGGCGCCAGAGAGGCAGAGCACCCGGTCGGCGTGTTCGATCTGCTCAGCGCAGCGCAGGCTCATTGGCCCCGGAGGCAGCAGCGCAATGGCCTCGTCGGCGGGGGCGATGCTGGGCAGGCGGGCGGTGGGGGGATGGGCCAGGAACGCGCCCTCCCCTGGCGCAGTGGAGAGCTCCTGCTTCGTCCCCAGAGCAAAGGCGCGGAGGCTGTCCAGGTCCGGCGCGAGCAGGTGGTGAATCATGAGAGGTGGAGCATGGGGCAACGCACGGTCTGAACCCTCAGGTTGGCGGGGAGTGCGGGCAGAGAGCGCAGCTCAGGCAGGTCTACCAAGCTCAGGCGCTCCAGACGCTCAGGCAGAGCTTCCACGCTCTGCAGCGCGCGGCATTGCTCTACGCGCAGCTCGGTGAGCAGCGGCAAGCCCAAGTCTCCAAGGCTCGCATGGGCCGCTCCGTAGAGGTGCAGCGTCACCAAGTTGGGGTGCTCCAGGGTCAGGTCACCAGGCAGATCCAGGCGCAGGGAACGCAGACTTTGGGGCAAGGAAGGGATGGGGTGCCGGGACAAGCTGAGCCGCAGCTCCACCAGCGAGGTCATGGCGTGCAAGACGGCGAAGTTTGGCGCCCAGTCCAGCTCCGCCCGCATGGCCACGCTCTGAAGCTGCTCCAGGGGCGGCCAGTCGCCCATCAGCGCGAGCACACCACTCAGACGCCAGGAGGACTTGAGGGCCTTGCCTTGGAGGGCCAGTACGCCGTCTTGCACGGAGAGCTGCGCGAGCACCGCCTGTCCCTCCACAGCGGTCAGGGAGGCGGCCACCGCAGCGCTGGCCTGCTCGGAGGAGGCCAGGAGCAGATCGGCCAACAGTCCCGAAGGCCTCACTCGGGGTCCACCGCGAAGCGCTCGGGATTCGCCACCGCGCTGGCCATCACCGAGGCGAACATCGGGTGGAAGACCCGGGCCATTCGAGCCCGGTCGTCGGGAGCCAAGGGACCACCACGACGCAAGTGGAGCACGGCGTCCTCCAGGCCCAAGAACAGGGTCCAATAGACCAGGGGGTCGAGCAGCGGCCCGCTGGCCGAGGCCACGGCTCTGCGCGTGAGCAGCACCAGCGACTCCATCACCTGCTTGCGGTGTGGCCAGAGGCGGGACTCGGGGTCCATGGCTTCGGACTGAAGCACACCGAGCAGGCGCCCACCGCGCTGCTGGAAGTCCAAGTAGGCGTCCACAGGGGCACGCAGCCGCTCCGCGTTGCTGTCCGCAGCGCGAACCGCAGCCTCGATCTCCATGGCCAGGTTCGCCGTATTGAGCTGGTACAGGCTCAGCACCACGTCGTCCTTGTCCCGGAAGTACTGGTAGAAGGTGCGGCGGGAGACCCCGGCACCCTTGACCATGTCCTGGACCGTCGCGCTGCGAATGCCGCTGCGCGCGATGACCTTGGCGGCGCCTTCCAAGATCTTGGCGCGGGTTGGCATGCTGGGATCGATGTGGTGCCTATAGCCCCCGGATCACGATCCGCGCCTCAACTGTAGGCTTTCCCTACACATTGTGTGCATTCATGCCGATGGGCCATTTCAAGCCTGTTTGAGGAGACTCAAAAAAGGGTTTGACTGAAAAAAATGCACAGTGTGTATACTGCTCTTGCTTGGCGTCCTCACCACGAAACGACGCTCCAAGCCCCCGGCCAACGGAGTTGCCCAATGCGTCATGGAATTGCTTTTGCCACCCTCTCGGGACTGCTGATCAGCTGCACGCCCACCGCCCTTGAGAAGCAGGAGATCGACCCCGCATTCTCCGAGGCCGCCCGCCAGTCGGATGTCCCCAGGGACCTGCTGGTGGCCATCGCCTACTCCCAGAGCCGCCTAGACGACCGCGGTGGCGAGCTGGCCGAAGACGGCAGCGCAGGCGTGATGGGCCTGCCCGAGTCCCCCTTGCAGGACGGCCCCTCCCTGAGCCACGCCGCTGAGCTCATCGGCCAGAGTCCCGCCGACGTGGCATTGGACTCCCGCCTGAACATCCTGGCGGCGGCCGCTGAGCTGCGCTTCCACGGCGACGTCTGGGAGAACGAGACCGGTCTGGAGCTGAACGACGTGGCTGACTGGGCCGAGATCGTCGGCTGGTACGCCGGCGGAGAGGACGCAGGCATGCAGCGCTCCTACACCCGCGAGGTCATCTCCTGGATCGAGTCCGGACTGGTCGCAGAGACCCCCAACGGGGAGGTCATCGCCATTGAGCCCCGTGAGATCGACGCCCCTTGGCTCAACTTCAAGCCTGTGGCTGGCGCTGGCGGAGACTACAGTGGCAACGCCAACTTTGTGAAGGCGCACTCCAGCAACTACACCAACCAGTCCCGCGGCGCCTCCGACATCGACATGATCGTCGTTCACACCGCCCAGGGCAGCTACTCCGGCACCGCCTACTGGTTCGCTGACTCCCGCGCCAACGCCTCCGCCCACTACGTGATTCGCTCCTCCGATGGCGAAGTCACCCAGATGGTCTACGAAGAGGACAAGGCCTGGCATGGAGGACACGGCACCACCAACAGCCGCAGCGTGGGCATCGAGCTGGAGGGCTACATCGAGAAGCCTTCCACCTACTACACCGACGCCATGTACAGCAGCTTGGCCACCCTCATCGTGGACATCTCCAAGCGCCAGGGTGTGACCCTGGACCGCGACCACATCATCGGTCACAACGAAGTGCCCGGCTGCTCCTACACCGGCGGCGGCGGCGCCAGCTGCCACACCGACCCGGGAAGCGGCTTTGACTGGGACAAGCTGATGTCCAAGGTCAACACCATCAGCGGCGGCAGCTCCTCCGGCTCCGGCGGCGCCTCCAGCGGCAGCACCACGGGCACCGGAACCCTGCTCGGTTTCGTCCGCGAGAACAGCATCTACAGCGGCAACGGAATCTCGGGCGCCACCGTGACCACCAGCACGGGACTGAGCACCACCACCGACTCCAACGGCTTGTACAAGTTCGAAGGCGTCTCGGCCGGCTACCTGACCCTCTCCGTGAGCGCCAGCGGCTACGCCACCGCGAGCGGTGAAGAGGAAGTGCTCGCGAGCAACACCAACTGGGAGAGCATCGCGCTCACCTCCACCGGCGCGCCTTCCGGCATCCCAGCGGGCCTGAGCCCGACTGGCTGGCAGACCGTCTACGGCCCCGACGTCACCATGGACTGGGACGGCGTGAGCGGCGCCTCCTACGAGGTGAAAGTCTACTTCTACAACGGTGGAAACTGGGAGTACTACTACGCCTACAACACCGGCAGCAGCACCGAGAAGAAGTTCTGGCCAGCAGTAGACGACACCTACTACGCCTTCTCCGTGCGGGCCAAGGGTGGCGACGGCAGCTCGGAGTGGTCTGACAAGAGCTACTTCTACTTCAACAATTAGAACAGCGCTCTGCTGTCTTCTTGAAGGGTCTCCTCGGCACTGAGGAGGCCCTTTTCTTCTCTGGGTGTATCGCTCTGGCCGCCGAGCTCAGCTCGAGGCCCAGTCTCCATGGAAGGCGACGGGCAACAGCGGCAAGGGCACCTGAGCGATGGGCCCGGCCTCTACCCGGGCAGCGTCGAAGATGGCCAAGCGGCTCTGCTCGTTCATGGCATCGCTGAGCATGACCAAGAGGTGTCCGGTCTCTGGGCTTGCCCCGGGCACAAAGACAGGCTCCCCGACGAAGACCTGCTCAGGTGCCGTCCAGATCTGCGTCACCGTCTCCTGGGAGCGCAGGTCCACGGACAGGACACTGTCGAAGGGATCGCCGTGTTGCGTGTCCCGGCGGGCCGCGCCGAAGAGCCAGGGCGTCCGCTGACCTTCGTGGGCCGGATTGAAGCGCGGGAAGTCCACCGCATAGGGCCCAAGCTGCCGCCACGTGGCTTGGTCGCTGTCATGGGGAATGGTGATCCGGAACAGGCGCTGAGGCGGGCGCGCGTCGGGCAGGCTGGGGTCCAACTCCTGGTCGGGCCCGCGGTAGCCAAACTCTCCGCCAAAGTCGAAGCGCCCAAAGAGACAGGCGTCCACAATGGTGGCCGTCTCCGTGCAGTGGGCGTTGCCGAAGTGAATGACCGTCGCCGGGCCCGGCAAGGAGACCACGCGAAGCGCCGCCTTTGGGTCACGCGGCGAGAGGTAGAGCACCCCGGGCTTGCTGTGATCGATGTTGATGGCGTCGAAGAACGGCCCCAAGCCCGCAAAGGACTTGGCCAGCTTGCCCAAGTTCAGCCGCATGGGGTTGCCGCCCAGGATGTAGTGCAGCGGGGTCATGGCGAAGTCGTGGGCAAAGATCATCTCCGGCAGCTCGTCCTGCCGACTGAACACCACGTGATCCTCTGAATCCAGCTCACGGAAACGCACCGTGGTCTTGCGGGACTGCGACATGCCCACCAGGACCAGATGGCCGCTGCTGGGGTCCAAACGCATGTGCGCCAAGCTGGCCTCGCCGTCGACCAGACCCTTGAAGGTCTCTGGGCCAAGGGTCTCCAAGCTCTGGGGATCCAGCGCGTGGGGAGAGCCGCCCTCCCACCCCACCAACAAGCGCTCCTGCCACTGGAGCACCGTGGTGTTGGCCACGTTCCGACGCCCCCCCTTTGCCCGGAGATTGGGCAGCATGCCGCCCGGCAAATCGGTCGCCAAGCCGCGGACCTTCACCGAGCCTGCGGCGGCCTCGATCTCGTAGGAGGCGGTGCGAACGAAACGGGCCTTGAGCGCCACGCCTTTCTCGGAGAAGGAGAAGGCCCGTAGGTAGCCGTGTCCGTCGAAGGGGTGCACCGTGCGTCCCCCAATCTGGGTCCAGCCAGGGCCATTAGAGAGAAGCCTTCCCGCATAGAGTTCCGGCGGAATCACCCCCTCGATCTCCGCGTTCGGCACCTGCAGATCCAGGTCCCCTGGCGAGGCCAACATGGCGCGGTTCCAGGACAGAGTGCGGTCAGCGGCGGTCATGTGGAGCTCCGCGAGAGGCGCGCCTGGAGGTGAGCCAAGCTCTGGTTCAGGGCCTGCACACCCTGGGCGTCAAGACCGGCGAAGAGCTCCCTGTCCATGGCGTCGATCAAGTCCAGGCCTGGGCCCAGGTTGGCCTCTTGATTCACCCGAACCAGGCGCGCTCGGGGGTCTTTCGGGTCCGGGACCCGGGTGATCAAGCCCAGCTCCTCCAGGCGCTTGACGGCGACGCTCACAGTCGGAGGACGAACCCCCAGGCGGGCTGCCAGCTCGGATTGACGCAAGCCATCGGGGGCCGCGCTGACCTCGCCGATGAGACGAAAGCCAGCCACGCTCAAGCCCATCGGGGCCAAGGCTGCCGCCAAGCGGGCTTCCAGCGCCAAGCTCAAGGCCCAGAGCGTGAGGGTCGGAGATTGAATCGGTACAGCCACAGCCGACCTCCACGGGAAACTAGTAATTAGTTAGTCTAACTATTTAATCCGTGCAAGCACTTCAGCCGACCTCCACATCCTCCAGGTCCCGCATCAGGACCTTGAGCCAGCGCTCCGCCATCTCCTTGGGCAGCTCGTAGCTCTCCAGCTTTCCGGCCGTGGTGTAGATCTCCAGGCGGGTCGTGCCGTGGACCCCGTTCTTGATGATGCGAATCGGTTTGACCCGGTTGATCTCTTGGGGTGCGGTGCTGATCTGGTGGTAGAGCTTGTGGCTCTCCAGGCCGCGGTGGTCATCGTTGTAGGTAAAGCCCGGGTCGATCCAGGTGAACGCCGGCAAGCGCCCAGCCTCGCACGCCGCGAAGAACTCCTCGACGTAGCCAATGCGCGGCGCATCCCAGGTGTCTTTGAGCAGGCCCAGAAAGGGCGCGTCGGTGTAGTAGTAGCGCCAGTCGACCCCCACGCTGTCCAGGGCCTTGTAGACGTTCATCTGGTCGTAGCCATCGGGATGAAAGTCGTTGGTCTGTATGCCCTTGGAGGTGCCGCTGTGCCCGTAGATCCGGTTGGGCCAGGTGCTGCTCATCACCGAGCAGAAGTAGCGGTCGGGCACGCAGAAGTGGCTGGCCAGAGCGTAGTGAACCGGCAGGTCCTCGGCGGTGTAGTAGCCCATGGCTTCGCGGCCGATCTCATAGCCATGGTTGTCCTCGTGCTTGGCCACGAAGCGGTCGTTGGCGCCCTCGTTGAACTGCTCGTGGCTGGAGCGCCAAGAGTGGGGCGGATCCTCCTGACAGGAGACATCCAGACGGAAGACCGTAACGGTCTCCCCCAGCTCACTGGGGTTGCTCTCGGTGCCGACGAGGCCATCGATCTCGTCTCGGCCCTCCACCAGTGTGAGCGCCCCCAGGAAATGGTCAAAGCTGCGGTTCTCCATCATGAGCACCACGACGTGGTCGATCTGCCCAGGCCCCACGCCGCTGTCTTGCTCTCCGGGTCTACACCCGGGCAAGGTCGCTGCGCCGAGCGCGGCGGCGGCCCCTGACTTGAGCAGGTCTCTGCGGTCGATGGCCATGGGGCCTCCTCTGCCGGAAGACTACCGCGATGCCGCCAGAGGTAGAAAGGACGTATGACGACCCCACAAATGCAGGCCCTGCTGCTCCTTGGCGGCGCCGCCCTGCTCGCAGGCCTGTGGGCTGCGCTCTCTCTGCAGCCCATCGCGTGGATGTGCTTGGATCTGTACCCCACCTGGATCGCCGCGCAGGTCACAGCACAGGGCCTCCCCGAGGCGGCCTACAACGCCGGGGTTTGGACCGGCGAGGGCTACCACCCGGCCTGGATCGCAGCAATGGAGGCGGCGGCTCTGCCCACCAACGCCGGAACCAGCTTTCACTACGGGCCCAGCTACCTCTGGGTGACCTGGCCCCTCACACGCCTGCTCAGCCTGCCGCAGCTCTCAGTGCTCTTCTTCGCCTGCAACGCGCTCTCCGTCTCCTACCTGGGCCTGGAGCTGGGACGCCCTCTGGGCTGGACGCGAGCGTGGCTGCGCATCCTGCCGGTGCTCCTGCTCGGCCTGAGCTTCCCCATGCTCTACGCGGTGGAGCTGGGCCAGAACGTGCCCATCACATTGGCCCTGGCCTGGGCCGGCGCGCGGGCCCTGGGTCCTGGAGAGAAGCCCTGGCTGGGCATCGCTCTCTGGGTGTTGGCCAGCCTGTTTAAACCGTGGTTTGTGCTAGCCTTTGCCTTGCTGCTTTTGGCCAAGCGCTGGAAGGAGTTCGCGGTGGGCGCCGGGGCGTGGGCCCTGCTCTCTGTCCTACTCCCCAAGGTGCTGAGCCCCGAGCTGGCCACGGGCTACAGCCAGGTCAGCCAGGCCTTGCTGACCACCACCGTGGTCCCCCAGAACAACATCTCCTTTCGCAGCCACGTGCTGCGCTTGGGCGACTCGGACTGGGTGAGCATGGTGAGCAACTGGCAGCCGGTGCAGATCCCTCCCCAATCCCTGCAGCTGGAGCTCTACGCCCTGCTGGCCATGGGCCTGGGCATCTTGGTCTGGGGGCTCGTCCGGCCTCGGGCGTGGATGGATTTGGTGCGTGTGGGCCTGGTGGCCATGCTCCTGCCCCTGGGCATCGTCTGGACGCACTACCTGATCTTCTGCTTCCCCCTCGTTGCGGCTCTGATTGCCGATGAGCGCGCCCCCCTGCGCTGGGTCGGAATCGCGCTTGCGACCTACTTCATCGCGATGTGGCCACACGCTCTCCAGGACCCCATCCACGCCTTCCGCTGGACGGCCATTGAGGCCTTCGCCGTGGCCTCCCCCACCTGGGGCGCTCTGCGGGCCGCGCTACCCTTCGCGCTCATGTCTCTTGCCTTGTTGCTCTTTGCCGCCACCCGCCCCACGGAGACTGAATGACCCCGCCCTCCATCCTCGAAGCCGCTCTGCCAGCCCACGCCCCGACCTTGGGCGTCACTGGGGTGCTCGAGCGCCTGAAGGCCCTGGACTTCCCCATTGAAGAGGCGGAGACGGTGGTCCCCTCTCACCCAAACTGGGAGTGGGAGATCTCGGCGGTCTGGCGGGATGAGGAGCAGGAGATTGCGCTGCAGATCTACGCGACGCACACAGACCGAGAGCTGGTCGATGTACACACCACTCTGGGGCATCTTGAAGAGCACGAGGCCACCGCGCTCAAGGCCTGCAATCGCAGCTTGGGCATCTCCCTGACCCTGCCAGATCTGGATCCCTTGGGCGGCTTTCACCTGCAGATCCGACTGCTTCAAGCCCTGGCCCCTCTGGCTGCCGGCGTGGTCGACCACAGCTCCTTTGTGGCCCGCCCGATGGGCTGGCTGGAAGAGGCCGCGGCCAGTCCGGTGCCGCCTCACCCACAGACCCTCTGGACCATCCACGCTGTCTGGGAAGGCGACCGCTGCTGGCTGCACACCCACGGCATGGACCGCTGCGGGCTGCTGGAGTTGGACATGGTGGACATCCCACGCGAAGACGCCGGCACCATGGCGCAGCTGCTGAACACCGCTGCGAGCCTGATGCTGGACAACGGCGTGCCCGAACCAGACCAGGACTTTTACATCGGCCAAGACATGCCGGTGGTGTGGCTGCCTGTAGAGAAGGCTCTGGAGATCCTGGGCTCCGTGGACCAAGGCGGCATGGACGACCGGGACGAGATCCACATGGGGGAGCGCGGGCTGCTCCTGACCAAGGAAGAGGGCAAGCTCTGGGGCCACAACTATGGGAGCTTGATGCGCTTCCGGCCTCTGATGGACGCGCACCCGCTGCTCTACGTCTCCGACATGGAGACTGCGCGGCGCACCGCCCTGGCCCGAGCACGCCTGGACCGCTTCCTAGGGCTCTGGCGTAGCTTCCAAGAGACCGAGTGGCTGCAGTTCATCGTGAAGCTGGGCATGGAGACCACTCAAGGGGGCCGGGAACACATCTGGTTCTTCCTCAACGATGCCGATCCAGAGCGCCTGTTGGCCACCTGCATGAACAAGCCCTACGACGTGCCGGCCGTGCACGAGGGACACCAAGGCTGGCACAGCCGGGCGTTGATCTCCGACTGGATGGTCTTGGGTCCCTTGGGCCAGGTGGATCCGGAGAAGATCCTGCACCTGGAGCACTTTTTGCGTGATCCGGAGAACGTGGCCCGGGTCGAGGCCAGCCTCAAAGAGGACTGAGCCTCAAGGAGGACTGCGCCTCAAGGAGGAACTGCGCCTCAGCCCCCTGTGGGCACGATGAACTCCGCCAGCTTCTCGCCCTGGGGGGTCCAGATGCTCACGAAGTGGCCGCCGACCCGCACGATTCGCTCGGGGGCACCCCAGCTGACCGTGCCCTCGTAGCTGCCATCCCGCTCATCTCGGGCGTACCAGCTTGGAAGGCTGGGCGGAACGGGCGCTGATGGGGCCAGAAACTCGCCGGTCTGCTGCCCTGTCACCGCATCAAAGAGCAGCACCTCTTGGCTCTTCAAGAGGACTGCGAGGGACTCGGAGTCTCCGGACCAGGCCAGCGCGCCGAGCTCCTCGACGGCGCCTCCGTAGCTGGGCTCTCGGTCTCCAAGGGCCATGCTCCGCTGCAGAACCCCTTCTTGCCAAATGTCCAGGACAAAACCCGAGCGTGGCGCACCGATGGTGTGCACGTAGCTGCTCGTGACGAAGCCGCCGGAGGGGGCCCAGGCCAAGTCCCGGAAGTGGGCTCGGGAGAGCAGAAGCGATGGCATCAACACCCCTTCAGTGGCGTTGACCAGGACCAAGGCGTCCGGTGCCGGGTGCGGGCGGATCTGCCGACCGGCACACCAGTGGCCGTCCGCCGAGCACCCCAGGTGTACGCTGCGGGGCAAGATGGGCAGCTCCACACGCCGTGTCTCGGTGACCGGGTCATAGGAGACAAAGCTGGACTGCTCCCAGCCCACAACGGTCTGGTTCACCGCGTTCCAGCGCATGTGGTGGAAGCCCGGAGCGCCCTCTTTGTACTCAAAGTCAAAGCGCCAGTCGTCCTGTTTGACCTGGACCAAGTGGCCGGTGTCCGTGTAGAGCTTCTCACCGGTCCACACATGCCCCACGCCGGTGTCCCGGGTCTCGTCGGGGAAGATGTGGCCGATGGGCTGGGCATCCTTGAACACCACGATCCCGTTGGTTTGCACATTGCTGGCAAGCTGACGCCCATCGGGGTGCCACCTGAGCAGCTCGGCCTCGTTCCAGCCAACCCAGCCTTGCATCCGTACGGCGGAGCGCAGAGTTCCAGCATCCAGATCGAAGAGCAGGATGGCCCCATTCTCTTCTTCCACATCCGAGCAGGCCACCGCGAGCCAAGGCTGACTGGGGTGCAGCGCTGCGTTCTCAATCAGGCAGCCCTTGGGCCAGGCTGCATCCGGCTGCGCTGGCCACATCCCCGGCGGCACAGCCCCCTGGTCTCCACTCTGCGGCCCCTCGTCAGGCGCCGGAACGGGTTCAGCGGGGACCGGCTCCACGGGCTCTCCACCACAAGCCAAGGCCAGGGCAGACAAGGTCAAGAGTGAGGCTGCGAAGGAGCGCATGAGGAGCCTGTTGAGGGTGCCCGAGCCTACCCCACCAGCTCCGCCAGGGCGCCCTTCAGCTGGGGGAACCCGAACTCAAAGCCGCGGGCTTCCAACACGCCCGGCCGCACGTTCTGCCCCTTGAGCAGCAGCTTCTCCCCCATCTCTCCAAAGATGAGCTTCACGCCCAAGGCCGGGACCGGGACCAGGGTCCAGCGCCCGAGCGCCTCACCCAAAGCCTTGGTGAACCCGGCGTTCTTGACCTCCTCGGGGGCAACCACGTTGACGGGACCTTCCAGGCCAGGCTCATCCAGGGCCAGCAGGAAGACCTTGACCGCGTCGTCGATGTGAACCCAGGGAAAGGCCTGCTCTCCGTCCCCCACTCGCCCTCCCATGCCCAGCTTGAAGGGCGGAAGCATCTGACTGAGGGCCCCCCCTTCCGTGGCCAGCACCACGCCCAAGCGCACATTGACCACCCGAGCGCCGGCCACCTTCGCAGGCTCCGTCGCCGACTCCCAGGCCAGACAGACTTGAGCCAAGAAGTCTTCGCCGGGAGCGCTGCTCTCATCCACCCGGTCAGGCCGATCCGCGCCGTAGATGCCCACTGCGCTCGCGCTCACCAGAGTGGGCTTGTGAGCGGCGCCCGCGACCGCCTCCGCGATGCTGCGGGTTCCTCCTTCGCGTGAGGCCAGGATTCGCTCTTTGGCGGCGTCCGTCCAGCGCTGGGAGATGGGCTCGCCAGCGAGGTGAATCACCGCGTCGATCCCGTCCAAGACCGATGGGTCCAAGCGCTCCCCCGGACTCCAGGGGCGCTCATCTGCGGCCGTCGCTTGGCCACGCCTGAAGCGAATGACCTGGTCACCCCGTGCCTTGAGGGCCTCCTGCAGGGCTTTGCCCACCAAGCCTGAAGCTCCGGTGATGGCGATGGTCTTGGGCATTGAACCTCCAGGCCTCAGCGGACCTACCGCTTCATAGGCTCCGAGCCATGGATCGGTGCTGCCAGCAAGAGCTGAAGCTCCTTGCAGTGAAAGTGCAGCGGCGCGCCTGGCCCCAAGCCTTTGGCCTGAAGCACACCCTGCGCCTGGGTCAAGCACGCTTGGGCGGAGTAGCGATCCCCTCCACGAAGCAAGACTCTGCCCAGGCGACAGCGCGCGACCTCCGTCTCAATCTCACTGCCAGCCTCCGCAATCGAGGCCATGTTGGCGCGCGCTGCCTGCGCGTCCCCAGCGATCTCCGCCGCCTGAGAGCCCGCGACGGCACGCAACAAGGGGTGCTTCTGCAGCAGAGCCTGGGCACGGGTGATGGCCTCGATGGCGTCACCTCGCAGGCCCAGTCGTCGCGCGGCCTCGGCCGCCCCAATCCAAGCGACCCCGCGGGCCGCGCGGTCTTGGGGAGCGGAGAGCGCAGCGACGGCCTCCCGCTCCAGCTCCAAGCACCGGGCTGCATCCCCGCTGTTCAGGACCACATAGGCCAAGTTGACGCGCATCATGCCGGCCCAGTGGATGCGCCCAGCATCTTGGTGCACCTGCACCGAGGCCTCCAAGCACTCTCGGGCCTTGGCGTTCTCCCCCAGCTCCCCCCAGACAATACCGGTGTTCCCCAGAACGCTGCCCAAGCTGAAGGATGCGCCCAGCGCGCGCAGCACCGGCTCCGCGCTCAAGCTCAGAGACAAGGCCTCCTGCAGCCGACCCTGGAAGTGCAAGCAGTCCGCCAAGTCCACCTGGGTGGTGGCCACATCCAGGGCCGTGCCCTCGCGCTTGGCCAGGTCCAGCGCTTCCTGATGACGGGCTTCGGCGGTCAGCAGATCGCCGTGTTGCTGGTAGCCGCGGCCCAGGTGCACCAGCGCCTCGATGACCTTCCGATGCAAGCCGAGCCCAATGGCCTCGTCGCGGGCTTCGGCCGCCTGCAAGCGCGCCTGGGCGCTGTCTCCTGCGACATGCTGCAGCCGGCTGCAGAGCAAACGAAGGGAGATGCGCAGCTCGGGGGAGAGCTTGGAGATCTGCAGGAGCTGTAGCGCTTCATCCAGAACCAGCCTGGGCGGCCGGTCCAGCCTACAAGCCACACCCATGGCCAAGAGCACGGTACAGCGCTCCTGAAGCTTGCCCAGCTCTTTGGCGGTGTTCAAGGCCAGAATCAGGTCCTGCCACTCATCGGAAAGCATGCGCTGGGGAGACTCCGGAGAGCACACCAGGGCCTCGATGGATTGGGGCGTTCCCAAGGGCGCAAAGACCTGAAGGTGCGCCTGGCAGGCGGCGGCCAAGAGCTCCTCGTCGCTCTCTTCCTGTGCGTACTCTCTCAAGGCCTCCAGCATGCGCAGGCGGTCTCCTGAGGAAGCCGTGAGCCAGGACTTCTCCAACAGCGACTGCATGAGCTCCGGGCCAGACGGCCCCAAGAGCGCGATGGCCGAGGAGGAGCGAAAGGGACTGCGAAACACGCTCAACCGACAGGCCGCGGCCTTCTCATTCGGGCTGAGCAGCGCCCAAGACCAGGCCACGTTGGCTTGCATGGAGGCTTGGCGGCCATCGCCCCTCCTGGAGAGCACCTCGGAGGACTGGTCCAGGGCTTGATTCAAGCCCTTCAATCCCAGGAGTCCCAGACGCCCCGAGGCCAACTCGATGGCCAGTGGAACCCGGTCCAGGCGAGCGGCCAGCTGCGCCAGTCCTGCGCTGCTCTGAGATGCGCTGGCCTGGGGCGCCCTGAGGCGAATGAGCGCCAAGGCGTCGTCGGGCTGCAGTGGACCCAGAGGCAAGACCGTCTCCCCCACCACCCCAACCCTCACCCGTGTGGTCAGGAGCAGACGGGTCTGCCCGCAGTGCTCAAGCAGAGTCTGAAGGCCCCCCTGCAGGCCCGGCAAGAGCTGCTCCAGGTTGTCCAAGAGCAGCCACTGCTTGGAGTCGGCCAAGGCCAAGCCCAGCGCCTTGGCATCGGAGGTGCGGTAGCCCAAGGCTGCCCCGACCAGCTCCCAAACTGTGGCCGGGTCTTGAACCGAGACGAGAGAGACTTGGCGGGCCGGGCGTTCGCGCAACCATCGTGTCGCCAGGCGCGTCTTGCCAATTCCCCCAGCGCCAACCAAGGTGATCAGCCGCGCGCCGGCACTCTCCAGCATGTCCAGCTGAGCCAGCTCCTCCGCACGGCCAATGAACGGGTCTGCATCCACCATGGCAGCGTCCGCAGCGTGGGCCTGAAGGAGCCTCTGGAAGCGGTAGCCGCCCGAGTTGGTCAACAGATGAAAGGGCGTCTTGGGGTCCTTCTCCACCTTCATCCGCAGGCGGCGCATCGTCGTGGTCAGAGTCCGTGTCTGCGTCTTTGGCCCGTAGCCCCAGACTTGGGCCAGAAGGTCCAAGGCGCTGACCCGCTCGCCCCGGGCGGTGATGAGCGCACGCATCAAGGAGCTCTCCGTCGGGGTCAGCTTGCGCACACCATCGGGGGTGGTCAGCAAGCCGCGGTTCAGGTCCAGGGAGCCCAGCTCCAAAGCGACCAAGTCATTGAGAGACGCCATGACGGGTTCATATCGCGGGTGCGGGATAGGTGGATCCGCGTGCGCCTCACCGTCCAGCGCGGGGGACCCGGTCCCCTCCTTCGCTTGCCCTCCGAGCGGCCCCTCTGGGGGGTGGCTCAGGCCATCTTGGACGCCGAACCCAGCTTCCAGTCCTGCACCGTCGTCAAGACCAAGAACCGCACCCGGGTGCTGAGCTGGAGGAAGCAGCCTGGCGCTCTGGAGTTGCGTGTCAGCAAGACCGTCCTGGGCCACCCAGACGACATTGCCGCCGTCGTCCTGAGAGATGACCAAGACGCCTGGGCTCGCCTTCGCGCCCTCCACATGGGGCAACGGGAGGAGGTCAAACCGGTCCTGAACGCCCCCCTTGGCCAAACCCACGACCTACGCCCCCTGTGCACCGCTGCCATGCGCTTCGTGCCCGAGGTCAGCACCCCGCCGCCTCTGCGCTGGGGCGATTGGCCCTCCACGCTTCCAAGGCGACGCATCCAGTTGGGTGCCTGCGACGGCGTTGGGATCCGCGTACACCCGGTGCTCGACCACGCCAGCGTGCCCGACTTTGTCTTAGAGGTCTTGCTGCATCACGAGCTGCTGCACTTGGCCATCCCGCCCAAGGTCGTGGGGGGCCGCCGGGTCATCCACAGCCGCGTGTTCCGCCACCGCGAACGCGCCCACCCCGCATACGCCCAATCCCAAGCCTGGGAGCGGGCCCACATCTCCAATCTTCTCAAGCGCATTCGCGCCAAAGGCTAGCCCGAGTCATGCCCCACACCTTCCGCCGCATCGCCGTTTACTGCGGCTCGACACAGCACGCCGCACCCGCCCACTACGCGCTGGCCCAAGCTGTCGGCACGCACCTCGCACAGCAAGGCATCGGCGTCGTCTACGGCGGCGGTCGCGTGGGCTTGATGGGCGCCTTGGCAGACGCCGCATTGGAGGCCGGCGGCGAGGTCATCGGCATCATCCCCAAGCTCCTCGAGGACCGAGAGGTCGCACACCGGGGCCTGAGCGAGCTTTACGTGGTCGACGGCATGCCCTTGCGCAAGTCCATGATGATCCAGATGTGCGATGCGTTCTTGGCTTTGCCTGGGGGGTTTGGCACCTGGGAGGAGATCCTCGAGGCGGCGACCCAGGGCATGCTCAACTACCACCGCAAGCCTCTGGGCGTGCTGGATCTGGGCGGCTACTATGCCCCCTTGCAGGCCATGATTGCCCAGGGTGTCGCTGAGAAATTCGTGCGACCACAGCACGCCGACTTGATCCTCTTCGACGACGAGCTGCTGCCGCTCTTGGAGCGCATGGCCCAGGTCGAGATTCCGGAGCTGAGCATTCCGGTGGGCAAGAGCTAAGCGGGCTCCCCTCAAGCATGCGTCGTAGTATTCGGCCATGCTCACGCTCCTGCTCTCCTGCCTGTCCTCGCCTGCGGACTCCACTGCCGACTCGGTGCCCGAAGAGATGGACTTCGTGTTCAGCTTCGTGGTGCTGGCAGACCCCCACATCTCCTCCTCCCCAGACCACCAAGCGCGCCTTGAGACCGCCGTGGACTGGATCAACAGCCAGGAGCAGGACCGAAGCATCGAGCTGGTCGTGATTGTGGGCGACATTGGGTGGGGGGCAGGATTGGAGACCTCGGCCACATTGCTCGGCGGGCTCTCTCCGACTTGGTTCCCCGTGCTGGGCGACAACGAGATCGCATACGGCGACGAGGCCAGGTTCCAGGAAGTCTTTGCGCCCCAATACGAGGTGCTGGCCAGCACCTACCCGGACTACCGGCGCGGCCAAGTCGAGGTCGAAGAGGACGGCCAGACCATGATCCTGCAGAACCATGTCTTCACCCACCGCGGGCTGACCTGGGTGGGCCTGGACTGGAACGCGCGAGGCAAGACCGGGCTGCTCTCGGAGTTTGCCTACCTGCACGACGTGCCCGGGGGCAGCCTGCCCTTCTTGGCCGAGGTGCTCCAGGATCTGGAAGCCACCCAGGCCGAAGACATCCTGCTCTTCTCCCACCACCCCATGCACATCGGCTCCTTCAACGAGGTCGAGTTGGCGTCCATCACGGATCTGACGGGCCCAATCGAGGGTCGGGTCGCCGGGGCATATGCTGGCCACATGCACCTCAACGCCACCGTCGAAGTCGAAGAGGGCGGCTACACGGCCTGGGTCACTGATGCGACCTGGGACGATGAGAACACCCTGCGCGTGGTGTCCGTCTACAGCAATGGAGAGCGCCAGCGCTATGAGCAGGAGCTGGTGGTGCTGGACTGAGATCCCCATGACAGGGCGATGAAACAAATTGCGATACTCTGCAATTGCCCTTCTCCACTCGGGTCTTTTCGGACATCCACCTCTCAAAATTGGATATTTGTCGCCGCAAATGTCACCGAATGTCTCAGAACTTCTTGCCTTGTCGCCACCTATGTCCTACTGTCTGTACATCGAAGGGCAAGGTGCTTACGCAAGGACGCCCCGAGACAACCCGTCAAGCCGCTCAGCGGCTCAGGAATCAACATGATCAAGGCATTCATCAACGACGAGTCCGGCGCAACTGCAATTGAGTACGGACTCATCGCTGGCTTGGTCGCGGTAGCCATCATCGCTGCCATCACGGCACTTGGCGGCTCCCTGGACACCTTGTTCAGCAACGTCGCATCCACCGTGAACACCGCTGCTTCCTGAGCTGCAAAAAACCTCTCGGGCCCCGGTCCGACAACACAGATTAATCGCCGCCAAGCGGCACATGGAGTTCAAAATGATCAAGGCATTCATCAACGACGAGTCCGGCGC
>OJIO01000262.1_pt1 | contig 39854 bp, 33 predicted proteins | sample 1595621 | NCBI WGS metagenome assembly OJIO01 (sample SAMN05416776, study PRJEB24817) | seawater metagenome | isolation source: Sea water | place: Canada:Atlantic | collected 2013-07 | reverse complement strand
ACGAGATTTCTGCCTGTCTCGTGGGCTCGGAGATGTGTATAAGAGACAGACCAGGTCCTTATCGGCCTGAGCCTCTTCCTCAGCCTGCTGGTGATGGGCCCGACCCTCACCCAGTCTTGGGAGAACGGGGTTCAGCCCTTCATGGACGGCCAGATGGAGACCACCGCCGCCATCGACGCATCGATGAAACCGATGCGCGCCTTCATGATGGCCAACGTACAGCGCGACGACATGCGCACAGTCCTGGAGATCGCCCAGGTCAGCCCCACGACCGTCGAGGACATCCCCACAGCCGCTCTGACCAGCGCCTACGTGCTCAGCGAGCTTCGGGCCGCCTTCATCATCGGAATCAAGGTCTACATCCCCTTCCTGGTCATCGACCTGGTCGTCGGCTCCGTCCTGCTCGGAATGGGCATGATGATGCTGCCGCCGCCGGTCATCGCGATGCCCTTCAAGCTGCTGATATTCGTGCTCATGGACGGCTGGGGGCTGCTCATCACGAACATGGTCCAGTCCTTCAACACCCCTATCTAAAGACCCCCGTCTAAAAGGAGGGCTCATGGACCTGGACACCACGCTGTTCTACGGCCAACAAGCCATGCTGACGGTGCTCACCATCGCTGGCCCCCTGCTCATCACCGCCCTCCTGGTCGGTACCACCATCTCCTTGATTCAGTCCGTCACCCAGGTCCAAGAGATGACCTTGGTCTTCGTACCCAAGATGATCGGCGTCTTCCTGGTCTTCACCTTGGCTGGCGGTTGGATGCTCCAGCACATGGTCGACTTCTCCTCGAACATGTTCAACAGCATCGGGTCTCCATAGACCGTGGGCGCCATCCTGCTGGGGCTCTTCGTCTTCTCCCGCATCAGCGGGCTGCTCATGGCTCTGCCCCTGTTCAGCACCCAAGGTGTCCCCAAGTACGTGCTCGTCCTGAGCGCGGTGGGACTGACCCTGGTGCTCGCTCCTTTGGTTCCCTTGGTTGAGCAGCCCAGCTCCTTCGGCATGCTCATCGTCGCCATCGCCAGCGAGGTCATGTTGGGCCTGTTGATGGGCACCGTCGTCAACGTACTCTTCGGGGCCATCGCCCTGGGCACTGAGATCATGGCCCAGCAGGCCGGCCTGGGAATGGCCGCGGTCTTCAACCCCATGATCAAGGTCACCAGCGGCGCCCTGGGGACCCTGGCCACCTTCTTGGCGGGCATGGTCTTCCTCAGCGGCGGCGTGCACCTCCACTGCCTCAAGCTGGTGGCCGAGAGCTTCTCCGTTCTGCCAGCGGGCGTGCTGTACAACCCCTTGAACGCTGGGCCGGTCGTGCTGCACGCTGTGAGCGAGAGCATCGCACTGGGTGCCCAGCTCGCAGGCCCAGTCCTGGGCTTGGTCTGGTGCACCAACCTCTTCGTGGGCATCCTGGTGCGCTTGGCCCCCAGGATGAACATCTACTTCTCCGTCGGCACCGTGCTGACCTCGGTCGCGGCCCTGAGCCTCTTCGCCTTGAGCCTACCGGTTCTGCTCCAGACCCACGCCGACAAGGTGCGGGAGGCAGCCGGCTGGCTCACAGGACTCCTACAGCTCCTTGCAGGTTCAAGTGGCTGACGACGACCAAGAAAAACAACACGACGCGAGTCAAACCAAGCTCGACAAGGCCGCTGACAAAGGCCAAATCGTCCGCTCCTCGGAGATCAGCTCCGCAGCCGTCGTGCTCTCGGGGGGCCTGGCCTTGCTGGCCTTCGGCCCCTTCATCGGGGAACAGTTTCGCCACGTCGCCTTGGCCGCTTGGGGCGGAGACCTGAGCACCCTGGACGCCGGCGGTGCCTTGGACCTGATGGGCTTCGCGGCCATCTCCGGTCTCACCGCAGTCGCCCCAGTCTTGGGCGTGGTCGTGCTCGCCATCCTGGTCGTCGGCTTCGGACAGACCCGCTTTCAGTTGGCCACCAAGGCCTTGGAGCCCAAGCCGGAGAAGCTCAACCCCTTCCCCGCCTTGAAGCAGAAGTTCTTCTCCCTGCAGCCCCTCATCGAGCTCACCAAGGGCTTGCTCAAGCTGGGCGCCCTGGGCGGCGTGGTCTGGTGGACCATGAAGGACCGCGTCGACGTGCTCTTCACCATGGCGGAGCTGGCCCCCGCCGCTCAGCTGGTCGTGCTGGGTTCCTTGGGCAAGGGCATGCTCACCGCCGCCGCCCCGCTGCTCATTGTGTTGGGCATCATCGACTACGCCTACAACGCCTACAAGCACGCCGAAGACAACAAGATGAGCACCCAAGAGGTGAAGGACGAGCGCAAGAACGAGGACGGCGATCCCATGGTCAAGGCCCAGCGCCGGGCCAAGGCCAGGCAAATCGCGAGCGGGCAGATGGCAATTGCGGCCGTCAAAGAGGCCGACTTGGTCATCACGAACCCGACTCACTACGCCGTTGCGATTCGCTACCGGCCCGAGGAGTACCCAGCGCCCATCATCGTCGCAAAGGGCCTGGACGCCATCGCGCTGAAGATCAAAGCCGAGGCCCGCCGCCACGACATTGTGCAGGTAGAGAATCGGCCGCTGGCCCGCGCGCTGCATGCACAGGGAACCGTAGGACAGGCGATTCCGGAGGGTCTGTATCAGCCGGTGGCTGGTGTCTTGGCCCTGGTCTACAAGCGACGCAGGAAGCGCTGAGTCCGGGAGCCGGCGGCGACCCGCCAGAGACTGGTCCACTATCCGATCCAAGATGCGATACTGCGGGCTGATTGGCCCCTTTGCTTGGTGACGAAATGCTGCTCCCTCTGCGCGTGCTCTTCCTTCTCTCCGCTCTCGGCTGTGTGGAATATAAGGTTGATCCTGATCTTGACGGCGACGGCGTGCGCGCGAGCGAAGACTGCGACGACAACGAAGCGCTGGCCTATCCTGGCGCAGAAGAGGTCTGTGATGGCGTGGACAACGACTGCGATGGCGAGATTGACGGTCCCTTAGCGACCGGCGCCCGGGACTGGGCCCAAGACCTGGACGGCGACACCTTCGGAGATGCCTCCGCCATTGTCACCGAGTGCACAGCCCCCGAAGGCTACGTACAGGACACCAACGACTGTGACGATGGCGATGCAAGCATCAACCCACTGGTCGACGAGATCTACTACGACGGCGTAGACCAGGACTGTGATGGCCTCTCCGACTATGACGCTGATCTGGACGGCGAGGACTCCTTCGAGTTCGGCGGCCCAGACTGCGATGACGCCGACCGGCTGATCCACACGGCCGCCGAAGAGGTCTACTACGACGGCATAGACCAGAACTGCGATGGCCTCTCCGACTACGACGCCGACCAAGACGGCGAAGACTCAGTGGACTTTGAGGGCCTGGACTGCGATGACACCAACCTGCTCATCAACACCCTGGCCGACGAGATCTACTACGACGGCATCGACCAGAACTGTGACGGTCTCTCGGACTACGACGCCGACCAAGACGGCGAGCTCAGCCTGGACTATGGCGGAATCGACTGCGACGACGCGGACCCAGCGGTGCTCAGCACTGCGGCCGAGATCTATTACGACGGCGTAGACCAGAACTGTGACGGCGCCTCCGACTATGACGCAGACCTGGACGGAGAGGACTGGGATACCCACGGCGGCCCAGACTGTGACGACGCGGACGCCACCATCCTGAGCACTGCGACCGAGGTCTATTACGACGGCGTAGACCAGAACTGCGATGGCGCCTCGGACTACGATGCTGACACCGACGGCGAGGACAGCAGCGCCTACGGCGGCCTGGACTGCGATGACACCGACAGCGCCATCCTCAGCACCGCAGCGGAGGTCTACTACGACGGGGTAGACCAGAACTGTGATGCCCTCTCCGACTACGACGCCGACGAGGACGGCGAGGACGGCGAGAGCTACGGCGGCACAGACTGCGATGACACGGACAGCACTGTCCTGAGCACGGCCACCGAGACCTACTACGACGGCGTGGACCAGAACTGTGATGACCTGAGCGACTACGACTCTGATCTCGACGGCGAGGACAGCGATTCCTACGGCGGCGCGGACTGCGATGACACCGACGCCACCATCCTGAGCACCGCCACCGAGACCTACTACGACGGCGTGGACCAGAACTGTGATGCGCTCTCGGACTACGACGCCGATCTGGACGGCGAGGACCTGGACACCTACGGCGGCTTGGACTGCGATGACACCGACGCCACGGTCCTGAGCACCGCCACCGAGACCTACTACGACGGGGTCGACCAGGACTGCGATGGGCTCTCGGACTACGACGTTGACCTGGACGGCTACGACTCCGATGTCTACGGCGGCTCCGACTGCGACGACGCCGACAGCGCCATCTCGCCAGATGCCACCGAGGTCGCCCACGACAGCATCGACCAGAACTGCGATGGCTTTGACGGTCCAGAGGTCACCCTGAGCTCGACCACCGGCACCCTGGCCGCGCTCGAGGGCTACGAGGCCCTGGACACCGCCGACTTGGTGGTGATGAACTCGGGCGAGGCCACCCTGAACTGGTCCGCCAGCGCCGACCAGACCTGGGTCGAGCTGAGCGCCACCTCTGGCACAGACGACGAAGTGCTCAGCATCGGGGCCGACGCCACCAGCTTGGCCATCGGAACCCACACCGCCAACATCACCGTCACCGACACCCTCTCCGGTGGCGCGAGCCAGGTCTTCGCCCTGACGCTCGAAGTAGCCGAGACCTGGTCCGGAACCAGCAGCACCACCCTGACCTACACGGACTCGGGCCGCCTGGACACACGCACTGACGGCGAAGGCGAAGTCCTGACGATGGACTACGACGCCTCGGGCCGCCTCGTCGAGCTCAGCGCAGCATCCGGCGAGGTCCTGACTCTGGACTACGACGCCGGCGGCATGGTGGACACCTACGAGTCCGACTACGGCGTGCTCTCTCTAAGCTATTCGGCCGAAGAGCTGCAGAGCGCCACCTACCCCAGCGGTGATGCCATCACCTACACCTGGGACAGCAGCGGCCGCATCACCAAGCGCGTGCTCCCCAGCGGCGCCGTCATCGTCACGACCTACGACACAAACCACCCCTTGCTGCCGTCCAAGATTGTGCACTCCAAGATGGGCGCGACAAGCTTCACCTACGACGACGATGCGCGCCTGAGCACGCGCACCCAGCCCAACGGCACCGTCAGCACCTGGACCTACGAGGCCACCTTCGGCAAGACCGACACAGTCACCCAAGAGGACTCCAGCGGCAACACCCTGTTGGAGCAAGCCTTCACCTACGACGACATGGGTCGGGTGGAGACCCTGGAGCGCACCGACAGCTCCAGCATCACCGAGACCATCACCTACGGCTACGACGACCTAGGACGCTTGGAGTCCGAGAGCTACGATGACGGCAGCACCCGCGCTTGGGTCTACGACACCGCCGGCAACCGCAGCGCCCTGAGCGTGGACAGCGAGGCCCAAGACACCCTGGTAGACAGCGCAGACCGCCTTCTGGCGCAAGGCGACAGCGTCTTTGAGTACGACCAAGCTGGGCGCATGACCAAACGCATCAGCTCTGAGGGCACAACCAGCTACACCTGGGACGCCTTCGGCCGACTCATCACAGTCACCACAGACTCGGAGACGGTGGACTACGAATACGGCGCCAACGACCTTCTCCTGGAGCGCAGCGACACCGAAGCGGACATGCTCTTCTTCTACGACCTGAACGGCCCGCTGCCCAGGCTCCTACAGACCGAGACCGACACAAGTGGCACCATCACCGAAGGCCACTACCTCTGGGCGGGCGGCCTGTCCTCCATTGAGTACGACGGCACAGACTATGACGTCTTGGGGGACCAGACCGGGACTGTGCACGGTCTCTTCGATGGCACAAACAGCCACGACTTCGCCTACCACGACGCCTTCGGCGCCCTGGACAGCACACCGGGCCTGGACACCCCCCTCGAGAGCAGCACCTTCAACGGCGCCTACACCGACCCGGACACCGGTCTGGTCTACATGTGGCACCGATGGTACGACCCAGCCATTGGGCGCTTCATCAGCCCGGATCTCGTCGCGGCGGACTCAAAGAGCCCCGCCACCTTCAACGTGTACGCCTACGTACAGAATGACCCGGTCAACTTCGTAGACCCGACCGGTCTGTTCCTCGATGGCGCCAACTGGGGCATGGTCGGCTCTGGCATGGCGGCGATCGCAGGCGGCATCATCACCTTGGCCGTCATCGCCTCGGCCCCAATCACAGTCCCCGCAGCCGGCATCGCAGCCGCCGTCGCCGCCATCAGCGCAGTCTCCAGCGTAGCCTTTGGAACCGGGGCGGTGGTCGTAGGCCTGGCAGGTGGTCCGGCCGACGGTACAACCATGCCGGGCGGCTTGATCGACATCGCAGCGATCGTTGCCAAGGCACAGACCGACAACCCCGCCGCCCACATCTACATTGATGCGACCGCCCTGCTCGTCGACATGGCCATTCCGAGCGCCGACAAGAGCGCTCTGACACAGAAGCTCCAGAAGATGCTGGACAAGTTCGCCAACCTGAGCGATGCCCAGCGCGCCGCGAAGATTGCTGAGCTGGCAAAGCAGGCCGACGCCCTGGTCCGGGATGCACTTGAGCAGCAGCAGAACAGCAGCGAGATTCCTGCCGACGACGTGCGTGGCGGCATCTACATCAACGCCAGCGCGACCGTCTTGGGTGACCTCTCACAGATCAACGGTGCCGGAGTCGACCCCTACACCGGACAGCTGGTGTTCTACGGCGAGGACGGCGGCGCCACCCCGGCCGGCGTGGACGGTGACATGCTGTACACCGCGCTGCAGTGGATGGGTGACGGCATCGCGGACGGCGGCTTTACCGCCCCCGGCGTGACCATTGAGAACGACCTGGTCCCCACGGAAGAGCCCAGCCCTCCCGACAGCACCAACACCTACCACGGTGTGGGGTACTTCGGCGGGATCGAGTACACCGAGATGGGCTTCGCAGCCTTTGAAGCGGACCGCATCATGAAGGGCCTGTCGATGGGGGTCGACAACGAGGACACCTCCATCACCTACGACGCCACCAGCCTCTCAGTGCCGGCCTTCGACACCCACATCGGCTTCTATGAGAGCTACTACGATGGCACCAGCCCTTCGGGTTGGGTGCGCATGTGGATCGAGCCAGACGTCATGGAGCTGACCGAGGACGCCACCCGGGAGGCTTTCGAGTTCACCACCAGCACCATGCTGGTGCAGTACGAGGACCAAGACGACAACACCGCGGTGTGGGACGACTACGAAGACTTCACCGACATGTTGACCACCTACTACGACGACATCGCCCTGGAGATCGAGTCCTGGGAAGACCTGCGAACAGCCTCCCAGTGCGTGGCCATGGCCTACTGGTTGTATCAGAACGACCTGTACAAGGACTTGGCCTGGGACCAGATCAACGCCTACGAAGTCGAGGCCTACGACACCCCGTGGTGGACCCTGGAAGGCTCGGTCACCAGCTCCTTTGAGTATGGCGGCTCCACCATCTCCACCACACACAGAGGGGGCGCGAGCACCACCACCTTTGGTGAGGTCTACTCGGCTGATACATCTGGCGACGTCGAGGCCTACTGGGACGAGATCGAGGACTCCCGAAGCTCAGACTTGGATGACTCCTGGACCTACACCAGCCCAGATGGCAACACGGGCGTCGCTGTCGCGCTGCCTGGCAAGCGCGTCCCCATGGCCGGCTCTGTGCTGCTCTCCGAGGTCGACCTCTTCGCCCCAGTCGCCGGCGAAGTGCCCCTCTCATTGAACCGCAGCTACTCCTCGGCGCTGGCAGTGGACGCCATCGACATGGGCATGGGCCCTGGCTGGACCTACACACCCTACGGTACCCGCGTGAGCGAGCTCTCAAAGGTCAACGGCAGCTACAGCGCACCAACCGCCGTTGAGGTCTTCGATCACCGCAGCGGACGCACCCACTCCTTCACCCTGGACGGATGGACCGGCAGCGATGCGGTCTACAGCAGCCCCAACCGCCCCAACGACACCCTGGAGTCTGACATCTCCGGCATCCTGACCTGGATGGACGCTGAATCAACGGAAGTGGTCTTCGACGCCGACGGCCTGCTCACCAGCGTCACCTCCATCGAGGGAGACAGCGTCGACTTCAGCTGGAGCAGCGGTCAGCTCACGGACATTACCCACAGCGATGGAGACAGCATCAGCCTGACTTGGGATGGCAGCGGCTACCTGAGCAGCGCCAGCACCACCACAGGCTGGACCACCTCCTATGGTTACGACGCTGACGGCCAACTGGATGAGGTCACGGACATTGGCGGCGCCACATGGGAGATGAGCTACTCCAGCGATGGACTGCTGGACGAGATCTCGGCCAGTGACGGCACGGTGCTCTTCGAGGCCACCTACGATGACATGGGACGCGCCCTGACAAAGGCTTGGGCAGGCTTGGAGAAGAGCTACACCCCAGACCTTCTCACCCGCTCCATCACGGTGACGGACAGCGCGGGCGTGGAGTGGCTGCTCTACCTGGACGAGGACGGCAAGTTCACCCACGTCGAAGACGGAGAGGGAGGCCAGTGGGAAAAGGCCTTCAACAGCGACGGACTCTTGGAGAGCGTGACCGACCCCGACGGCAACATGACCTCCTACAGCTACGACTCGGCCGACAACCTCTACCTGACCGAAGACGATGAAGGAAACACCTGGAAGAAGTGGTGGAGTTGGACTGGAGACCGATACGTGATGGTGGCCTATGAGCAGCCCGACGGCGGCCAGTTCTACCTGAGCCATGACAGCGATGGAAACCCGGACACGCTCTACACCGCCTCGCTGACCACCAGCGGCAGCAGCCTGACCAGCGCAAGCTTGGTGGCCACCGTGGAGAGCTGGACCTGGGATGCAGGGCAGGTCGATACCTGGGAGCGCGGCGACCTGAGCATGGACGTGGACTACGACAGCAGCGGCCTGCCCACCACCGTTACGGACCTCTTCGGGGTGGAGACCAGCTACACCTATGACGCAAATGGCCGCCTGACGGACACTGAGACGGCAGAAGGGGTCCAGACCTCCTACACCTGGGACAGCACCCACCCCACCCAGCTGGCCTCGGTCGAAGTCGGAGGCAGTACCATTCTCAGCTACAGCTACGATGCTTTGGGTCGGCTCATCCAAGTCGAGGACGCCATGGGTGCCCTCACTGACTACAGCTACGGCAGCAGCGTCGGTACACTCTCTGGCGTAGAGACCGAGGACGGTGGAACTTGGACCTTCACCCACGACGCCGCTGGACGAATCACCCAGATCGTCGCTGCCAGCGGCTACGAGATGGACCGCAGCTTTGATGATGCGGGCAGAATCACGGACATGGATCTGACGGTCAGCTTGCCCTGAGGCGGAGGTTTAGCGACTAACTGAGCCTCTTGAGCTCCCGCACGGTCAGCGGTCCATCGGGGTTCTCCCCGGTGTTGACCGCTCCTGCGGGCTCAAAGAGCACGACCTGTACCTCCTCGTGGGCCACAGGCATGTGCTCGACTCCTCTGGGAACGACCAGCATTTGCCCGGCTTCCAGAGTGACCATCCCATCACGAAAGTGCATCTCCAAGCTGCCGGAGAGCACCCAGAAGAGCTCGTCCTCTGCTGCGTGACTATGCCACTCAAAGCGACCGAGCAGCTTGGCGACCTTGACCTGCTGGCCGTTCAAATCGGCCAACACATGAGGGGTCCAGTGCGCAGTAAATGTATCAAGCGCAGCAGCAACATCCACCTTCTGGGGCAAGGGTATCTTCACTCCGGCGCCGTGTGAAAGACCAGCTGCCATGGCAGCGCTGGCGTCCCGTTGCTGTCTCGAAAGTTCAGGTATTCGCCGCCGTTCGTTCCAAGGGCGTAGGTTGTATCCGGCTCCAGGGTCACCTCAAGTCGAGCCGTGCGCTTGTCAATGAAGCTGGGGTTGTCCACTTCAGGGAAGGTGCCAGAGGGCACGGTCACCCAGGAGACCCCTTGGGTGTCCATATCCTTGGAGAAGGTGACCGTGATTCTGGTCAGCCCGGGGCTCACCGCCTTGTCGCCGGCCTGCGGCAAGCTGCTCACCACCACGGGCGCAAAGTCAGCCAAGAGGTCCTGTATGGGCTGCTGGGCGGGCGCGTAGCCCGTGTCCTCGGGGCAGTCCAAGGCGGTCTCGGTGGTCACCGGCAGCTCTTCTTCTATGCAAGCACTCAGGGCCAACAGTATCCAACCAGACATCATGGCTTTGAATCTCCGAAATGGTGGGTACATGTACTAACCCATGGCCAGCCCCAAGAAAAAGACCTCGCGTACAGCAGGCATAGAATCCCCCAGGCATTGGCGTATTCACGTGGTTCGTCGGAAACCCTTGCGTCAGGTGGTCCTGATGCTGCGCGGCCCCAAGCGCGTCACGGCGACCTACCTCTGGGACTTGGACCGTGACACCTTCCAGCTGGGCCAGATGCTGCGAAACAACTGGCTGCAGTGTGATGAGAGCGACCTGAGCGCTGACGGCCAGTGGTTCAGCTACCACGCAGCGACCCCCTGCTTCGACGACGCGGTCTCTGGCTCGGGCTACCACGTCGTCTCTCGTCCGCCCTTCTTGCACGCCGTCTACTTGGACCCTGGCTACGGCGCCAAGGAAGAGGCGGCGCTCTACCCGCCGACCCCTGAGCACCTGCGCCACGAATTCTGCGCCAACGTGTTCAGCAGCCTTTCCAGAGAAGGGTGGACCAGGACGGATCCTGAGAGCACGGCGCGTTGGCACTACAGCAAACAGGTCACCAAGCGTTGGCGCCTGGTGCGCTGCATGCACAACTCGGGCCCTGAGTACAAAAAGGACCGCAGCCTTCCAGCGAACTACAACAGCCATGTGCTCATCCGCGACGACGGCCTTCGCATCCCAAAGCCCGACTGGGAGTGGGCCGATCGAGACCAAGGCCAGCTGGTGTTTGGCACCAAGGGTCAGATCCTTCGGGCCCAGCACCTAAACCGTGACGGACCCGTAGAACCAAGGGTGCTCTTTGACTTTCGTGATATTCGCTTTCAACGAATTCGAGCACCCTATGACACACAGAAATAGTTGTATTATCAACAGGTGAAACTACCTGGTTTATCGAGCCATCAGCTCTGCGACCCCACTAGACAGACTGCCCATCCAACGCCACCAGTTTCCAAACGGGGGCGCAGCGCTCTCCCCGATTAGCAACCCAAAGCAACGCATTCCTCTGCCCTGCTCTGCCTCAGCCAAGCGCCCCATCAGCGCTTCTTGAACCACAAAATGCCCGTCGCTGACCATGAACAGGTCCGCATTCTCAGCCCCCAACTCCAAGGCCGCGTCAATGGCCTTGAGTGGGTCTGTCCCGCCAGCAAAACGTCCGCCCAAGAGATCTGCCAGAGCAGGGTCTGTGTTGTCACACAGATCTGCTGTACGGAGCTGACGCCCGGCCCCAAAGGCCACCAAGAGGCAGCGGCGCTTTTGTGTGAGCGCCAGGCGCAGCACCGCCAGCGCCACAGCCTTTGAGAGCAGCTCGGGCTCCCCGCGCATCGAGCCGCTGGTGTCCAAGAGCAAGACGATGGGCCCCCTTCCCTGCCCCACGGGGACGCGGCTGGGGTCTTTGGCCCGAATCAGCTCTTGATCCAGCTCAAGCTGCATGAGCTGGCCGGTGAGATAGCGGTGCCAAAAGACGTACTCGGTGTCCGGGTCCGCCAACCAGCTCAGCTCGGCCGCCAAGACCCGGGACAGCTCTCTTCCAAGCTCTAAGCCCCGAACCTCGCTGGGCCCCATTGGAATGGGTGCAGGTCCTGGACGCTGCGGCCCGTCTTGGGCTTGGCGTCCCAGCTCCTCGACGAGAGACTGAATGCTGGGGTTGTCCCGAAGCAGGGCCCCCGCACGGTCCAGGCCCTGAATCTGTGCCGATTGCCAAGCACCTGGCGTGCGGTCCGAGCCACGGCCCAACTGTCCTAGACCCAACTCCAAGGCCCGGGACAGACGTCCCAGGTCCCGGATCTGCTCCCCCAGGCGCTGCAGCACCCGCGGCAGCTCCTCTTCCAGCTTCTTGGACGCCCAGGCCTTGTGGGAGTTGGCGACGACCGACTGGCCTCGTGTGCGGAGAACGGCCCACTGCGCCGGTGTAGGCGTGGGGCTGAGTCCGTAGCGCAGGGTGCGCGGTAGGGCGTGGTAGGCCTGCTCATGCTCCCCCACCGCCAGGGCCTGGGCCAGCTCACCGTGGGCGGGGTTGTTGGGGTGTTCTTCAAGCAGAATCTCAAGCTCCTCGAGGTGCTCCTCCAGCAAGGCGAGGCAGCGCTGGGTTGCAGCTGGGTCCCCACGGGTGCTGGGCCGCCAAACCTGGAAGATGGGAGGCAAGAGCTCTGCGAGCTGGTCCCACGGGGCCGGCAGCTCCGGCAGGGGCACAGGTGCATCCACCAAACAGAGGCGCCACGCGCCAATGGCCGGCGTCCAGGGCTTCATGCAGGGAGCGGAAGCTCAGCGCTGGACCAGCGGCCGCCGTCCATCAGAGCCTGCTGCAGCTCCTCCATGCGGTCGCGCCAGGCTTGGATCTCCACCTCAGCGCGGGCCAAGCCTGCGCTCAGACCGGCGGTGTCTTGGGCGTCGAGGAAGAGGTGGTCCAAGAGCATGGCGGCCACTTGCCTCTCCATGGCGCCGCGCTGGGCATCTTGGGCCTCCAAGGCGCCACTGAGGACACCGAGCTGCCCCAGCCAACGCGTGCGGGTAGGGCCCGGAACCGCGCTCAGGTCCACCACGGCCCCCTGCCCTCTCAAGGCACGCAGGCTCACGACCACGGCGTCATCAAAGCTGGGCTCTTGGTGGCCGTGCACCTTGTCCCACATCTCTTGGGTGGCCACGGCCCAGTCTCCGAGAATCCAAGAGCGTCGTCCCGCCCCTTGACGCCCAGCGCTCTGGAGCTGGCGAAAGTCCTGCCCGTCCCAGTAGAGACCGCCGCTGCGCTGCACGCTGTCCCAGGTGTTCTGGGCCCACGCTTGGCGCTCCTTAGGAGTCAGCACAAAGCGACGCTCACCCGCCTGCAGCTCGTAGTGGTCCACCCGCGCGCTCAAGGCGTTGTCATGGAGGCAGATGGACTCCAGCAGCTGCCGCCAGCGCACCCCGACGCTGCCCAGCTCCAAGTCCAAGCCCACGCCATGCTCCTCCAGGACCTTGTCCACCAGATCGGCGATGTCTGGGGCGTCCTGGGGGTCGTTCCACAAGCAGTGGCGCAACAGACCACAGTCGGCCACTTGCACCTGGCTCTGGCCATGGGCCGATGCCGAGGTTCGGAGCAGGTCCACCACTTGGGTCCAGCGCCGGTCGCTCACATAGCGGCGCTGCCACTGCTCCGCGGGCCCCTCGGCCAACGCTGCCCGCAGAGCCTTGAGCACCGCAAAAGCGCCCGTCGAGATTCCGACCTCGTCCCGGGCTGCGCGCAGCAAGGCCACGTCCTGGGGAGAGAGGCGTGCGCTCTCGAGCAGGGGCTCTGGTCCGCGCGTTCCGGTCAGCAGGCGCTCAAAATCGGCATCACCGCTGACTGGCCCCACAAGAACACGCAGCGGAAAGCGGTCGTAGAGGGCCTGAAGCTCCCCACCTTGGGGAACCTCGTTGGAGGCGGCAACCAGAACGAGGAGCGGCGCTGGCTCGATCTGTGCGCCGTTGAAGAACACCCGCTCGTTGAGCAAGGTCAAGAGCGCGTTCAAGATGGCAGAGCCGGCCTTGAAGATCTCGTCGAGGAAGACCACTTGGGCGGTAGGCAGGTAGCCCGCCGTGTTTCGCCGCAGCTGGTCCTTCTCTTTGAGCGCCTTGATGGAGACCGGACCGAAGAGCTCATCGGGGGTCGTAAAGCGCGTGAGCAGGTACTCAAAGCGTGTGGCTTGACCAAATGCACCCGCGAGGCGGCGCGCCACAAGGGACTTGGCCGTACCCGGCGGGCCGAGCAGCAGCACGTTGTGGCCAGAGAGCGCACCGAGCAACGCCAAGCGCAGGGTGTCTTGGCGGTCGACCAGCCCTTGCCCCTGGTGTTCAAGGATGGCGCGGAGGTGACGGGTCAGAGCGGTGTCGGTTTGCACCCCTTCAGCCTATCGTCTGGACCGGAAGCGCGCAGTCTCCACGCGCAGCCAAGCTCAGTGTGTGACCAGGGAGCGCACCAGTGGGACCTGCCGGCAGCGTGGCAGACGCGGGCAGCGCAGGCACTGCCGGTCGCGCTTCTCGGGCAGCGCCGAGAGCTGTGTGCGCTCAAAGCCAAGGGCCCGGTATGGCTCTGGATCGGAGGCCAGCACGAAGGCGCGGTTTACGCCCATGGAGCGCGCCTCGTCGAGAACCGCCTCCATCAGCTCATGCAAGCTCTCAGGCCGCTCACAGACCACTGCGCCGACTTCGGCCAGGTGTACGTCCACCAAGCTGACGCTGGCCAAGCCGATGAGCTCGCCGTCTTCTTCGGCCAGCACAAAGTCACGAAGTCCTCGGACCAAATCCAGACGTGTGCGTGGCAACAAGGCCTCGCTCAGCACATGGGGGGCCATCAAGGCCTGCATGCGGTCCACGTCTTCAACGGTTGGCTTGCGGAGGGCGAGCATGGGAGCTCCTCTGTCTTGCTGCATGTTTATGCACCGTTCTGCATGTTTACGCAAGAAGGAAGATGTACGCCTGCGGCCTGCCTCCCCCTGGATTAGGCTTGGTTCCCCGCTTTGAAGCTTTGGAGTCCCCCCATGCACACAACCAACTACCAAGATTTTTTCATCTCGGTCGCTCCCGACTCTTCGGCCAAAACTGGGATCGCACCCAAGGAGAGCACCGCCGCCGGCAAGGTCTTGCTCGCCGTGCGCGAGGAGCCCTACGAGCACCTCTCCGATGACCTCATCTTCGGCATGTTCTGTGAGAAGCATGGGGTGGAGCCCACAGCCCAAGAGAAGGCCGACTACTTCTCCAGGGGCAGGGCTTGCTTCAGAGCCAACGCCTTGGGCAAGCGCTACGGCTGGGGCCTGCACTACGACAGCCAGGGACACATCGCGGCCTACGCGGTGGACTCCCCCGAGTACGCAGCCTTTGAAGAGAAGGTGCGCTCAGGGGAGCTCAAGGGCAAGCCCGCCATGCGCAGAAAGCGCGGCTAAGCGGCGATTCAGCGGCTGCGGCCCAAGACGCATTTCTCCACACTTCATAGCCGCCACTCAGCGCTTCTTTCGGCCCAACTTGCCCATCACACGCCGTGCCTTTCCGGCCACCCTCCATGTGGGGCTCTGGTGGACGGCGTCGAGCTGGCCTCGGGTGCGGTGCAGCTCTTCGGCCAGCTGGGCTTGCACATCGGGGTGAGCCGGCAGGCGAACGGCAGTGGAGACCCAATTTAGGACCGGAGCGAGCGCCCTCTCACTGCGATAGCGTCGATGCAGAAAGGCCTGGGTCTTCTCCACCCGCTCGGCCCCTACCCCCTGCTGGCCCATTTTCACGAGAACCCGGGCAATCTCGTCGGGGCGTCCTTGCTTTAGGGGGGTGACCAGCCCCATGGTGGCCAGCTCCCGGCTCATCTCGCAGCGTGGCGTACAAGCGACCGTCAGCCCCTGGTGGGTGTAGAAGAGGGCACGGGTCCGGCTGCCCAAGGTGGCCTCGAGCCCAGGGCGGTCCACCCAGAGGCCCACATGGCACCCTTGTGTCAGCGAGGGCAGCGCGGCGTGGGGCACCCAACCGTGGAAGAGAAAGCGCTCGGGGAAGGGTCCGCCCATGGCTCCGGCCTTGAAGCGCTCGAAAGTGGCGCCATGGTGCCCGGGGATGCCGCCGCCTGTGACGCGAACCTCCATGTCGGGCAGCTTGCCCATGGCTTGGTGCAGGCCTTCCAGCAGGGTCTGGTCGTCCAGCCAAGTGTTGAAGCCCCCGGCCAAGAGAACCCGCAGCGGGGTCCCTGGCTCCTTGCCTTGCGGGACGGCGCCCGGGAGCGCGCCGAAGTCGTAGGAGACGGGCACCACCCGCACCCAGGTGTGGGTCAGCGGCGCACTGGCCAAGCGTCCCATCAGCCCGAGCTGTCCACGAAGGGCCATGGCTTGGGCACTGGAGATGGCCAAGAAGGCATCCGCTCGGGCCAGGACAGGCCTCCAGAGGGCCACGGTCTCCAAGGTGGCCCGGCTCTCTGGGTCTTGGGCGTCCTTGGCCTGGGCTTCTGCGAAGGGGTCCCCCGGCACATCCACCAACAGGGGCAGACGCTCGGAGGCGGCCAGAGCAGCGATTCGCGCAGGCATGAAGGGCCCAGCGCTGATGACCCGCGTCGCCTTGAAGCCGGCCAGAATCTCGCCTATCCGCAAGGCCAAGCTGGGGCTCTGGGGGTCCAGGGTGCTCACGCCGTCCCGGGGCCGTTCTGTGGACTCTTTCCCCAGGAGCACGGTGTGCACCTCGTGGCCCGCCTCCAAGAGCAGGCGGCGGATGCCGTCCACACGCAGCTGGGGGAAGCTTACCCGTGGGGTGCTGGGCGCCGGAAGCGGCCCTTGACCGACCAGGAGCACCCGCTCCATCAGTCTTCCTTGAGCTGGGAGGCGGGGCCAGCGTGGTGGGTGATGAGGCCCCAGCCATGCTCCAGGGCGACCAGCCCGTGATCTTCGCTCTGCTGCGCGACCTCAAAGTCGTAGAGCTGGTTGTGCCAGACGTGGGGCTTGAGGTGCGCCTTGTCGAACACGGCCACGCTGACCCGGTAGCTGCCCGCGAGCAGGCTCAGCTCAGGATAGTGCAGAAAGAAGGTGTAGATGCCGTCGAAGGTGCCGTCCATGACCCCGTCGAAGCGCGTGTTGGGGCCGTAGACATAGACCCCGTCGTTTCGGTGAATGGCGGCGCCGAGGATGGGCCGTTCCACAGGCTCCGTGGTGCGGAAGGTGACCGCGATGACCATGGCCTCGCCAGAGCGAAAACGTGTTCGGGGGTGCCCCTTGCCATCGAGCAGCTGAACGGACTGGATGCGCACCTCTCCAGATCCAATCAGAACCGCCCGCTCCCCGTCGTAGTTCTCAAAGGCCTTGGTCTCGACCACCTCGGCGTACTGGGCCTGGGCATCCGGGACCTGGCAGGCGCTGAGCAGGGCCCGACGCAGAACCGGGTTGTCCGTGTCCGCTACAAAGCGCAGATGGGCTTGGGGCGCTGGAGCGGCTGGCGCGGCCGCATCGGGCACAGGCCGAGGTCCACGACGCGGGCGAGACATGCCGGCTTGCTCTCGGTCCACGTCCATGTAGCGCTCGATGACCTCTTTGGAGGAGCCCGTGGCGCGTACCTCCCCTTGGTCCAGCCAGATGGCGTCGGTGCACAGCGCACGCACCGCATGAAGGTCGTGGGAGACGAGCACGATGGTTCGCCCCTGGTCGACGAATTCTTCGATCTTTCGCACGCACTTGCGCTGGAAGTACTGGTCCCCCACGGCCAGGACCTCGTCGACGAGGAAGATCTGGCTGTCCAAGTGGGCCGCGATGGCGAACCCCAGCCGCAGCGACATGCCAGAGGAGTAGGTGCGGACCGGGTAATCGATGAACTCCTTGAGCTCTGCGAAAGCGATGATGTCCGCCAAACGCGCTTCGATCTCATCCCGGTCCATGCCCAAGAGCTGGCAGTTCAGGGTGATGTTTTCCCGACCGGTGAAGTTCTCGTGGAAGCCCAGGCCCAAGTCCAACAAGGTCGAGATGGGTGCCCGCACATCCAGGGTGCCGACGGTGGGCTGAGAGATGCCCGCGATGAGCTTGAGCAAGGTGGACTTGCCGGCTCCGTTGCCGCCCACCACGCCAAAGCTCCGCCCCGGCTGAATGCTGAAGCTGATGTCCCGCAGGGCCCAGTGCTCTTGGTGATGGGCGCGACGCCCCAAGAACTCGGCTAGGCGACTGCGGTCATTCAAGTAGATGTCGAAACGCTTCCCCAAGCCATGGGCTTCGATGACAGCGGGGGCGTCGACCGGGCTGGGCGTGGACATGGGGCGCTTGGGCTGGAGGCAAGTTGGCGCGAGAGCGGTAGACTAGCACAGCAAGGACGAAGGACTCCTCATGTGGCTCTGGCTGCTCGCCTGTACATCCCAGGACAAGGTGCCCTATTTCGATGGGTGCGAAGAATGCCCGAAGGACGCGCTCGTGCGCGTCGCAGAGGTGATCGATGGGGACACGGTGAGGTTTGAAGGGGATGAGGAGAGCACGCGACTGCTCGGCATCGACACCCCCGAGGTCTTCACCGACAACTCCATTCCAGAGTGCTTTGGGGTCGAGGCCTCCGACTTCACCAAGGCGCTGTTGCCGGCGGGCACCCAGGTGCTGCTGCGCTTCGACACAGAGGACAACCTGGTGGACGTGGTCGACCGGAACCTGGCCTACGTCTTCGTCGCCCTAGACCAGGAAGGGGAAGAGCAACCCATCTTCACCTCCACCACGGACTGGGCCCTCGCTGACAACGAAGTTGTGGACAAGATCTTCATTAATCGAGAGCTGGTCATCGAGGGATACGCCCCTTTGATCGCTGAGAGTGATTTCATCGAGGGTCTCCGTTACGAGGACACCCTGCGCGCTGCACAAGATGTGGCAATCGAGAACGGCGCCGGCCTCTGGTCTGCCTGTGAGGAGTCCGAATGATGAACCCGAGCGAGCCGTCTACCCCTGGCCTTTTGGCTGCCCTGGAGTCCGTCTCCTCGTGGCGCGAAGCACAAGAGGAGGAGGCCGCCACCCAGCTGGCCGAGGTGGACGCAGAAGAGGTCCGTCTCACAGACGCCATCGCGGATCTGCAGAAGCAGATCGACGCTCTGGACGGCCTGCGGGAGCAGATCAGGACCCGCACAGCGAACTTGGACCAGAAGGAGATCCTGCGCTCTCATCGCGCCTTGATGGACAGCTTGCAGGCGGACCGTCACCTGCTCGAGGACCGCGCTGCCAAGCTGCAGGAGCAGTCCTCAGCTGACCGCAGTCGGGCTCAGACCATGCTGGATGACCCAGAGCTGGCCGAAGTGGTTCGTGAGTACGAAGGCTTCGCCAAGCTGGAAGAGGGCCTGGCCAAGCTCCCGCCGAGCTATCGCAAGGCCATCGAGGAGCATCACGGAGCGGTCAAGCGCCGCCTCCGGCCCATTCTCGAGTTGCTCGAAGGCGCCGCGCGCCCCTTGGACACACACACGGAAGCGATCAGCTTGGTGGCCTCGGTAGATCCCGTAGAGGGGCCTCCCCAAGCGCTCGCTTTGGTGCTGCCAGTGGACTCCGGCCTCTACTACGAGTGGGGCGAGCGTCCCGACGACTTGAGCAGCCAGTTGGCCTACCGGGTTGTCGCTGCCGCCAGCGAACTGGCCCGACGGGTGGGCGCGCCGGACGCGCCAATCACCTTCACCAGCGTGGATGGGAACCTCACCGTGCAGCTCTGGCTCGGAGACCACGAGATCGACGGGGACCTGAGAGAGTCCGCGACGGGCCTTCTGGACGTCACAGCCGATGCCCCGGACTTTGGGGCCGCCAAGATCGAGGTGTACGCCCTCTGGCTTCCGCCAAGTGTGCTCTCCCCCCCAGAGAGTGACGAGGACCTGGAGGACGAGCTCAGCATGGACCAGCACGAAGGTGAGCTGGACCCTGACAGCGTCGACGAGACCATCAACGCCCCCGTACCCGGAGCGGATTCCTGATGTCCAACTCCCTCAACAATCTTTCGCGCATGGGTGTGGCACAGGCTGCGACCACTCTGCAGATCCACCCCTTTGAGCTGGTACGCGCTCTGGTGAACCTGGAACGCCTCCCCACCGACCTGCGCTTCACAGCCGCTCAGGTCGAGACCTTGCGCGATGCGATCGGACTGGAAGTGTGGTTCCCAGAGGGTCGAATCAGTGAGCCAACCCCCAGGGGCCTGCTCAAGGATATCGCCCACCAGCTGGTCAACCGCGGTGTTGTGGGCGAGGCTGGAACACGCCTGGACAACTGCACCCGAGGCCTGAGCGAGGAGGAGGACGAGTTGGCGCTGCACCTGCTGCGCGGCTTGATCTCGGAGGGTGTTCTCCAGTCCTGGACCAGCGAGCTTGGCCTGCAGATCGCGATCGAAGAGGGCAAGGAATACCTGGTCGCAGACCTTGCCGAGGGTGGCGAGCCCCCTGGAGCCGTCAGCGCGCTGCTTCAGGCAGCGGTAGACTGATGCTCAATGGCTGAGGACAAGAAGAAATCATCCAAGCGCGCCACCCGGCAGCGAGGACTCTTTTCCGGCCCCGCCGACCCTTTGATGGGCGGCATGGGTGCTCCGCCTCGGCCCAAGCGCAAAGCCAAGCCCACCCCAAAGCCGGCCGCAGTCGCGCCACGGCCCAAAGCACACGCTGCGCCAAGCAGTGAGCCCGACGGCCAGCAGGCTGTTGAAGCGCAAGGTCTGGCCCAAGCGGCTTCCTCCCAGAGCACGCCGACGGCCGCTCCCAGCGCCCAAGCCAGGACCGGCACCGTCGAGGTTCCGCCCTTCCCGAGCCGCCCGGAGCCCACGCCACCGCCCGCTCCCCGGGCAGAGCCCGAGAAAGCCGCTGCACCCGCCCGTGGTCCAAGACCTGCGGGGATCTCCCTCTCGGACCGCCCCAGCAGCCCAGCGGAACCCGACCTTTCGCCGTTTCCCGCCAGCATGCGTCTGCGTATGGCCAAGGCCAAGTCCAAGGCCGAGAAGCTCTCGGCGCACAGCCAGCCGCCAACACCGCCAGCACCGCCAGCACCAGCACCGCCAGCACCAGCGCCTGAGCCGCCAACTCCCGAGCCCCCAGCCCCGGAGCCGGAGCCGGAGCCGGAGCACCGCGCTCCGCTGAACGACGACCCACGGGGTCGCATCACCTTGCCCCCGCCCTCCCAGCGCGGCGCAGGTCCGGCCAGTTGGGAAGAGGCAGACGGAGGCTTCGATCTGCTCCAAGATCCCAGCGAGAGCACGGGCATGGGTCTGATGGACATGGTCCCAGACGAGCAAGACGGCGCAGATGAGGGCTTCGATGCCCCCGGTCGCAGTGTGGCGAACCTCAACGTCATCGAGAACGTTCCCGACAGCTTTGGCAAAGACCAGAGCGATGGGGATGTCGATGCCAGCGCCTGGAACGACCACCACACCGACCACAACGCGCCATTCGACATCACGGCACGTCGGGACAGCTACGAGGAAGACCTTGAGGAGCCCCCCTCGGAGCTCGTCAACCTGGACCAGCTCCCCCGCGGCGTCATTGTCCGTGACGAGAAAGCCAACGACGGCTTCACCCACCGGGTCAGCCCGCGCCCCCTGGTAGAAGACGCCGGCGTTTGGCACGCGGAAGAGGAGCACGAAGAGGCCACCCCACCCCCGGCTGAACCTCGCCACAACCGCGCCTGGTGGGAAGAGCGCGTCGGGGACGAGAACAGCCAACAGGGAAAGGTCTCTCCTCTGCCAGCGCGCGCCCCCAAGGAAGCGCCAAGCTTCCTGGGCAAGACCCGTCAAGAGAGGGAGGCCGAGAAGCGCCGCAGGGCAGCGATGCTTGGCGGCGGCGTCAGCCTGGTCATCCTTCTCATCATCGCAGCCTTTGTCCTGCTCTCTCAGCGCACTCCCTCTCCGGACGCCGACCCACCCCAGGTCATGGTTCCTCCCAGCGCAGAGCTGCCCGCCTTGCCCGAGAAGGTGCCCGATCCTGTGCAGGATCCAGAGCCCCCTGCCGTCGTGGACACCCCACCGGAGCTCCCCGAGACCCCCGAGTTGGGCTCCGGGCTGCCGGGCGAGGACCCCACCCCCGAGGGGGAGGCGGATCCCATGGCCATCGACCCTGGCTTCTTGAACATTCGAGCAGAGCCGCGCGCGGTCATCTTCTTGAACGGCAAGAACTTGGGCCAGACTCCCCTTGAGCGAATCGAGTTGCCCCCAGGCGAGCACACCTTCAAGGCTGTCGCGCCTGGAAAGCGGGCTCAGGTCCGCACCGTGCGCGTCGACTCGGGCCAGGCTCAGCGCATCATCTTCCGCTTCTGAGCGCAAGCTGACCCAGGCGCTTCAGCCGCGGGCGCCAAAGAGCCGACTGCCTACCCGGACCAAGGTGGCGCCATGGGCGACCGCATCCTCAAAGTCAGCGCTCATGCCCATGGACAGCTCGGTGAGCGGAAGCCCCTGGCGGCGGCCCTCGGCTGCAAGCTCAGCCAGATCCTGGAACCAGTTTCCGGCCTCTGGTGGCGGAATGCACATCAGCCCCCGCAGCGCCAGACCTGGCAACACCGCCAGCTCTTTGCACAAGGCCAGGGCTGACTCGATGGGAACCCCAGACTTGGACCCCTCCCCGCCCATGTTGACGCTGACCAGGATGCCCTGCTGGCCGCTGGCACGGTCGCTGATGGCTTGCCCCAGTCGCAGGGAGTCCACGCCGTGGATCAGACTGGCCCGGTTCACGACATACTTGACCTTGTTGCGCTGCAGGCTGCCGATGAAGTGCCAGTCCAGCGGCACGCCGTTGACCTGCTGCCCTTCCAGCTCATTGGCCTTGTCTCGGAGCTCTTGGGCGTAGTTCTCCCCGAAGCTGACCTGGCCCGCCGCCATCGCCTCCTGAATGGCCGAGAGCGGCTTGGTCTTGCTCACAGCGATGAGCGTTGCGCTCTTTGGGGCGCGCCCTGCGGCGGCCTCTGCGGCCCGGATCTGGGCCTGCACCTGGGCGATGGACTCAGCGATGCTCACGATGGCTCCATGGTCTGAAAAGGCGGCGGGGCACCCAGCTCGGCGAAGTCCGCCAGGATCTGAGAGAGGGGCAGCCCAACGACGTTGCTGTAGCTGCCCTGGATGCTCTGGACCATGAAGCCTCCAATACCCTGGATGCCGTATGCCCCAGCTTTGTCCATGGGCTCTCCAGTGGCCACATAGCCCCGGATTTCTTCACGTGAGAGCGTCCGGAAGCGCACCTGCGTGGTGGTGACGCGGGCCAACACGCGCTCACCCAGACGCACACACGTGCCGGTGCTCACCTGGTGGACCTGCCCAGAGAGCTCACCGAGGATGCGGTGTGCGTCCGCGACGCTCTCCGGTTTGTGGAAGATGACGCCGTCTCGGTGGACCACAGTGTCTGCGGCGACGATCAGCGCCTCCGGGTACTGGAGGGTGGCGGCCTTCTCGCGGGCCATGCGCTCGGCATAGGCCAGAGCGTCCTCGTTTGGGAGAGGGGTCTCGTCGATGTCCGCGGCCTGGATCCGCAGGCGGTAGCCCAGCTGTGCGAGCAGATCCCTTCTCCTTGGCGAACCCGAGGCCAGCGTGATCTCAAAGCTCATCGCTGCGACCGGCGCATTTCCCGCATCTTGAGCCGGTGGTCCCGGCGCGCTTGGGCCTCATCCGCGCGGCGGCTGAACTCGGGGTCCTGGGAGGTGTCCAGCTCGGGCAGCTTGGCTGGATGCCCTTCGGCGTCCAGGCTCACGAAACTCAGATAGGCGCTGCAACAGTGCACTCTGCGGCCGGTGACCGGATGCTCCGCCTCGATGCGCACGCCCACCTCCATGGAGCTGCCCCAGGCCCGGTTGACCATGGAGTTGAGCTCCAGGACCATGCCTTGGTGTACCGGCTTGAGGAAGTGCAGCTCGTCGATGGAGACCGTGACCACGCCGGTGCGGGCAAAGCGCTGGGCCGAGATGGCTGCGCAGATGTCGGCCCAAGCCGCAATCTGCCCACCAAAGACCGTGCCGTGGTTGTTGGTGAACTGAGGCAGCACGATCTGGGTCATCGTCGTACAGGTTCGTTCGGGGGTCATTCAGGACTCCATCTGGGCGGCAGCTTGGGCCCAAAAATCAGCAGGTATCTGGCGGGTGATCGGGCTCGCATTTGGCACGCTCTGGCGCCCTGTGGCCTGTTCAAGCAGGCGGTCGACCTGGGCCAAGAGGACCCGAATCACGCCCCCGTGCGCAACGAGCAGCACGCGGGGTCCATGAGCGGGTAGCTGAGCTAGGAAGGGAAGCAAGCGTTGGTGCAGGGTCTGATAGCTCTCGCCTCCTTCGGGCGCCCCTTGCCACGTCCGCATGCGGGCAAAGGCGCCGCTGGCGCGCAAGGCAGCCTTGTCCTTGCCTGCCCATTGGCCCATGTTGCGTTCTCTGAGCTGCGGGTGCTGCTGGATGGGCAACGAGCCCGTCAGGAGCTCAGCGGTCTGCACTGCCCGCCGCAGGTCGCTGCAGAGACACAGGTCCAAATCAAGAGGCAGCTGTTCCCGCGCAGCTTGAGCTTGGGCAACCCCAAGGGGGCTCAAGGGACTGTTGACCAAACCGCAAAGCACACCCTGGGCGTTCGCCACCGATTCGCCGTGGCGAACGAAGATCCAGGTCTGCAAGGTCGGCACTCAGCGCTGGAGCAAGGCGCGCACCCGCTCCTCGGCCACCAAGTAGGCACCGACTGCGTTGGCGCGAGAGAGAACAGAGTCCATGCTCTGGCGCATTTCCTTGAGCTCGCCCCACTTCAGACGGTGGGCCAAACGCTCGGTGCTCATGCGCAAATCGGCGGGCTGCAAGGTGGTGTTCTCAACAACGGAGCGCAACAGAGACAGGAAGCGGTTCCGCATCATGCCCATCGCGACGGTGTCCCACTTGCCAGCGGCCGCCCGACTCTCGATGGCGCTCACCGCGCCCAAGATTCCGGAGGCCTCTCCGATGGCCAAGTAGCGAACGATGGCATCGCGCTCGCCGTCTCCTTCCTTCATCAAGGCCGCAATCTCGGAGGCATAGGTGAAGGACCTGGAGGTGAAGACCTTGGCGGCCAGCGGCTGAGGAAGCCCCTTGTTCACCAAGCTCTGGATTCCGGTGCCGTCGTAGGAGGACAGCGCCTTGATCTGGCGGTTGACCTTGGAGAGCAGCGCCTGGGCACGCTCCAAGTGGGCCATGTCCGGGATGGAGGCCCCTGGACTCATCCAGGAGGCGCTCAAACCCATCATGCCCTCGGTGACCTTGAGCCACGCCTCGTAGCGGGTCTCCAGGGGGGCTCCGGTGTTGTTCAAGGCCGCGCGCAGCGCGTTGATGCGGAAGGCCTTGGCGCCGCGCAGCCAGCCGCCCAGAATCTCACCGGGGTGACGTGGGTTCAGGTCCAGCATCATGGGGAAGAAGGTCGCGCCCATGTCGGCCACCGTCTCGGTCAAGGCGACGGTCATGCCGATCTCCTTGGCCAGCATGTGTCCCTTCACCTCGGCGGGGTAGCTCTCGCGAACCCGCTTGGGGAAGTAGCCCAAGAGGCGTTGGTCAAAGTCTGGAATCCAAGCAGGATCGGCGTCCTGGAGCTGCCGGTAGACGTGCATCTTGACGTGGCTGGAGAGCACCGCCAGCTCGCTGCGAAGCAGGCCTCGTCCGTCGTTCTGGCGACGCTGCAGCTCGTCTGAGCCCGGCAGGGTCAGTCGGTTGCGGTTGGGGCTGCCCTGCTCTTGAATCCAGCCGATTGCGCGGCCGAAGCGGAAGGGGTCCTGCAAAGACCGCAGCTGCTCAATGGAGATCTGGCGTGCGTGGGCGTCGTTGTTCGCCAGCACAAAGCGGGTGATCGGCCGGGTCAGATCCGAGATGAACTTGTTGCGCTCAGGGACCGTCATGCGCTCATCGCGCACCAAACCGCCCAGCAAGATCTTCAGGTTGACCTCGTGGTCGGACATGTCCACGCCGCCGCTGTTGTCTACAAAGTCGGTGTTGAGCCGGCCACCGTTGCGTGCGTACTCGGCGCGCGCAGCCGCAGTGAAGGACAGGTTGGCACCCTCTCCCACCGCTCGGGCGCGCAGCTCGTTGGCGTTGATGCGCAGGCGGTCGTTGGGAGGGTCGTCGGCGTCCTTGTGGGTCTCCCAGCTCGCCTTGAAGTAGGTGCCGATGCCACCGCACCAGAGCAGGTCCACTTCCAGACGCAGGATGAGTCGGATGACCGCTTCGGGCTCCAGCTCGTCTTTGACCGTGCCCAACATGACCTTGGCTTGGGGACTGAGGCGGATGACCTTGGCACTGCGGTCAAAGACCCCGCCGCCCTCGGAGATCTTCTCCGAATCGTAGGCATCCCAGCCCTTCACAGCCTTGAAGAGGCGCTTGCGCTCCTTGAAGGAGCTCTCAGCGTCCGGATCCGGGTCCAAGAAGATGTGCAGGTGGTTGAAGGCCGCACGCAGGCGCATGGTCGGAAACTCGATCACGCCGTTGCCGAAGACATCGCCGCCGGTGTCGCCGATGCCGATGGCGGTGAACTCTTCGGTCTGTGGGTCCAGCCCCATCTCCTGGAAGTGGCGTCGTACGCACTCCCAAGCACCACGGGCGGTGATGCCACACTTCTTGTGGTCGTAGCCCTGGCTACCACCGGAGGCGAAGGCGTCGCCCAGCCAGAAGTCGTACTCGTTGACGGCCACCCCGTTGGCGGTGTCGCTCAGGTGGGCGGTTCCCTTGTCTGCTGCGACGACCAAGTAGGGGTCCTTGCCGCCATCGTGGAAGACCACGTTGGGCGGGTTGACCACGTCTGCACCAGCGTAGTTGTCCGTGACATCCAGCAGGCCGCGGATGAACCACTTGTAGAGCTCGTCAGCTACCCGACGGCGCTCACCACGGTCCGCGATGGGCCGCTTGATGCGGAAGCCACCCTTGGCGCCCTCGGGCACGATGACGACGTTCTTGACCATCTGCGTGGTCACCAGGCCCATGACCTCGATGCGGTAGTCCAGGCGGTCGGACCAACGCAGACCACCGCGTGCGACAGGGCCGCCACGGAAGTGCAGACCTTCCATCTCGGGGTGATGCACATAGATTTCGTACATCAGGCGTGGCTCGGGCACCAAACCCTTGAGCAGGGCGTGGTCGATCTTGTAGGAGATGTACCAAGCCTTCAGGTCCGTGCGGAAGAAGTTGGTACGCACCGTTCCCTGAATCAGGCGGAAGAAGCTGCGCAGTGCGTAGTCCTCGTCACCGTCATGCACCCTGCGCAGCCCGTCTTCGACTGCATCAGCGGTCTTGGACATGGCCCGCTTGCGCTGGGAGTCGCTGAGTGCGGGATCAAAGCGGGCGTGGAAGACGTCCCTGAGCTTGCTGACCAACTTGGGGTGACGGAGCAGGATGCCGTCCAAGGCGTTTCCAGACAGGCGCAGCCCCAGCTGGTTGAGGTGGCCTCGGTAGGCGCGGACCAGGTCCACGTCCTTCCAGTTCAGACCGGCACGCAGCACCAAACCGTTGAGGCGGTCGTCCTGACATTGGCCGGTGAACACCGCCTCCAAGGCATGGACAAGCTGCTCGGAGCGCTCCAGAATCTGTGCGGGCTCCAGACCGAAGGCACCCTGCAGACGGAAGGTGTCCATGTCCAGAGGGGCGCGATCCGCTGGGCCGACGTGATCGGCGAACTGGTCGATGACCACCAGACCGAAGTTGTCCAGGACAGGCAGGGCGTCGGAGAGGATGATGTTCCCGACTTGGTACAAGCGCAGGTACAGATCGCCCTTGTACTCAAAGACCGTCGCAGTCACTGGACGCGCTTCGGAGAGCAGCTCCAAGTGGCTGATGTCGCGGCGGGCGCGCTTGGGGGTGGCCCAAGCTTGGTAGTCCGCCTCAAAGGCGTTGGAGTAGCGAGCGAAGAGCTGCTCGGCGCGCTCCTCGGCAAAGGCCTCGGTCAGAACGCCGAAGAGGCGACTGTCCCAGGGGGTTGCCAGCTCGACCAGCTGGTCGTGCAGGTCTTCGGACTGGGCCTTGCTCAGAGAGCGCGCCCCGGTCAGGTAGTAGTGCACCAACACGGTGTGGTAGCGACCGACCAAGACGCCATGGTCCGAGTAGGTGGCTCCGGTGGCCTGGTGGAGCAGGTCCTCCATGCGGCGACGGGTCTCCTCCGCGTAGTGGGCCCGGGGCATAGCCAGCAGCACAAAGGTGATGCCCGACTTTTGAACCAAGAAGACCTGAACGAGCTGGCCGGCCTCGGCGTCCAAGACCCGGTCCACCATGTTGGAGACCTCTTGGATCTCCGCGGTGAAGAGGTACTCGGTGGGCAGGGAGTCAAAGACGTTGGCCACCCCCTTGTAGCGCCAGGAGCCGGGCCTGGCGGTCTCGTTGGCCAGCATCTGAGCCAGCATGCGCCGCAGGATGGGCACGCTGCGGCTGGGCTGGGTGACCGCGCGGAAGGTGAACATGCCGCGCAGCACCATGACGTGGGAGTCGCTTCCGGACTCATCGGGCACGCGCACGCGAATCTCATCAACACGGCCAGGGCGGTGGACTGGGGACTCCCGCAGGCCCTTGACGACCTGAATGGGCAGATCACCCCACTCGCAGTCGTCGTCCTTGGGAACGCCTGCGCTCTCCCAGATTCCGGACATCGCTTCAGACTCAAATCCCAAGCGACGCTCGCCGTCTACCGCCCCCATGAACACGAAGTTGTCCGAGAGCAGCCAACGCATGAACTCGGCAGCTTCCTGCAGATGCTCACCCTCGGAGCCCTGTCGTGTAGCCAAGCGGGAGAAGCGGCCGGCCACCCGGTCCACAGCCGTGGTGATGCTCCCAAAGTCCCGCACCATCGCGCGCGCAAGCCGCAGGTGGCCCTGAAGCGTCTCTTCCAGCTCCTTCAGGTCTGTGTCGCCTAGGCCTGTGATCTCGAACTCGGTGATCGACTCCAAGGGGTCGTTGTCATCTCCGATGCGAATCAGGCAGCCCTTGTCGTCGCGGCCAATGGGCAGAACGGCGTTGAAGCCGCTCTCGTGCTGGGCACCTGCCGAGTCCAAGAGCAGACGGATGGTGTCCACGATGAAGGGCTGGTCCGCCATGTTGGTGCGCAGAACCATGCCGCCGGCACCCAGTGGGCGCAGCTGGGTCTGAATCTGTCCGGCATCACAGCTGTAGAGCAGCTCGAAGGCTTCCCGCAACTCATGGGGCACGCGCTTGACGGTGTGCCGCGCAATGTAGGGCTCGCGAAGCTGGACCACCACGGTCTGAGCGAAGCGTTTGAAGAGCCCCCGTTGTGCTTCCGGTAGCGACTCAGCCGCCTCGGAGGCATGGGACATGACCTTGCGGACACGGGCGGCGGACTTGCTGGAGCGGTTCATTTCAACCCTCGCTTTTGTGGGCGGGTTCACTCAGTCTTGGGTCAGCACCCTAACGCGTGCGCTGCCGCGTCTGTGGTCCTCAGGTCAAGGATCTGGAACATCCTCGGCCCCGCTTGGGTACAGCACCCAGGCGTCCCCCTCACGGAACTCGACGGCGGCGGCGTGAGCGCCGTAGTGCGAGGAGATCCCGGTATCTATGCCCAAGACTCGCCCCTCACACCCCACCGCGATGCGCCCGGTGCGCTGGGTGGTGTGACCGACAACCATTCGCCTCGCACCCAAGGACTCCAGGGCTCTCTCAAGCTCCTGACAGGCCCCGTCGTCCTGCAGATATCCGCGGTACCAAATGGGCGAGTCGTCCCCCAGCTGCCCCCGTGGCAGCTGCCCGCTCACGACGCCTTTTGCCAGAGCGTTCATGCCCGGCAAACCCATCTGGGCGAAGCGCGGGGTGATCCCCCCATGCACAAAGACCGTATCTCCAACCTGCGCCACCATCGGACGCTCTCTGAGCCAAGCCCCCAGAGCGCCCTGGGCTGAGAAGGCCTGCTCTCGCGCTTGAGCGCTGCCAAAGTCCTGCACATCCTCTGGACTCACGTAGCGCAGGTCCCCGCCCAGGTTCATGACCTCGTGGTTGCCCAAGAGCACGATGACTTGGCCACCGGCAGCAGCGGCCTGGCCCTGAAGTGCCATGAGCAGCTCCAAGACCTCCTTGCTGTCCGGCCCTCGGTCCGTCTGGTCACCGGTCTGCACAAAGACCGTCTCTCCCCCACTCCACTGGCCCAGGGCGTCCACCAGGCCAGCCATCTGCAGAACGCTCAAGGTGGTTGGGAGATCCGCGTGCAGGTCCCCGATGGCCACAACCCGGGCCGGCCACTGCACGGGCTCCTCGGGCACAGCTTCCACGACCGAGGCCACGCTGGCCGCCGGCGGATCCGCCGCCTGGGCTGGGGCAGGTGGCGGCGCGCTGGAGCAGGACAAGAGCAAGGTGAGGCTGAACAAGCGCGGCTCCCAACTGGGGGGTCTCGGCAGCCCGCGATGCTACGGGGTACCTTGAAGGCATCTTAATCCCTTCTTTGGAGACTCCATGGAGACCAGCACCGACCCCAAGCTCTTGCCCGCATTGGAGCGCCTCGCGGAGCTCGCCAGGGACAAGGGGGCCTCGGATGTAGAGCTCTTGGACGCCCGCTGGGACGCCCGCTCGGTAGAAGTCCGCGCCGGACGGGCCTCTGACGTACAGGTCATGAGCGGCTCCGTGCTGCGCGGCCGGGTCTACGTGGACGGCGACAAGAGCGCCTCCTTCTCCACCAAGGATCCAAGCGCTGCACGCGATGTGATCACCAAGGCCATGGCCCGGGCGCACAAAGCCAAGGCCGACAAGAACCAAGGCCCATCCGAGGCCTTCCCGATCTCAGAGCGAGGCGTGGGCCTCGATGACCAGCGCTACGACGTGCTGACGGACCGCGACCGCAGCGACGTCGCTCTGGAGAACTTCCGCGGCTGCAAGGCGGCCCGGGTGATCTGCCGCAGCACCGACTACGCCGACGTGCGCACCTTCCGAGCCTTCTACTCGACCCGCGGCATCTCCGCGTCCAACAGCGACACCCGCTACGACGTGCGCATCCAGGCCAGCTTGGACGATGAGAGCCTTTCCACCGAGTTCCAGGCCGCTGGGCGCGCTTTCGCCAGCATCGGGGCCCTGCCCTACGGCTTGGACTTGGGCGAGCGTCTCCAGAGCTTGGCGGCCCCCAGCGTCTCTCTGCCGAGCACCGAAGATGTGGCCATCGTGCTGGAACCCCACGTTCTGGCCAGCCTGCTCACCCGCCTGGGACCGGCCTTCTGCGCCGACACTGTGCTCGCCGGCCGCAGCTTCCTCTCCAAGCTCAAGGACCGGGAGCTGGGCTCCTACAGGGTGCACCTGATCGACGATGCGACCTTGCACGGCGCATTGCTCACCCGGGCCTTCGACGACCGTGGCGTTGCGCCCATGCCGGTCCCCCTGATCCAAGAGGGTCAGCTGGGCGGTCTGCTCCACACCCCGGAGACCGCGCGCAGTGAAGATGCCCGTCCCACCGGACACGAGATGGACGGCAACCTCTGCCCATCCAACCTCATCTTGCGACGCGGCAACCGCAGCCGCACGCAGATGCTGGGAGAGGTCCCCTTGGCCTTGCAGTTCGACCGCTTGGACGGAGATCTGGACATCAAGAGCGGCATGCTGGAGCTGCATGGCCCCGCCTTTGTGCTGGAGTCCGGCAAGCGCCGCGGCTTGGTGCGTCGCGCGGTCATTCGCGGCCACATTCTGGACCTGCTCAAGGGCGTCAAGGAGCTGGCCTCGAACCAGCAGCGCACGCTGAACGTGGACTGCGCCACGGCTGTGATCACCGGGTTCCCGGTCTCCGAGACCTGATCTACTTCAGAGCTTCCGCCATCTTCGGAAGCTGAGCTTGCACCGACTGCGCCAAGCTCAGCTGACCGGCACCGCGAATCAGGTTGTGGGCCCCACGCGAAGGCGCCTTGCTGGCGTCCCAGCCAAAGTAGGACTCGTTTAGGGCGTCGGCCAGGAAGCGGGCGGCCAGCTCCAAACAGATGCGCTGGACGCCGAGGGGTAGGAGCGCGCGCTGCCAAGCTGGAAGGGCACGCTCGGAGAGGTAGCCCTGGGCGCTGGCGTGAAAGAGGCCCAGATCGAAGCGCGCTTGGGGGGCATCTTCGGTGGCCGTGTTGCACCAGGAGCGCCAGGCATCGCCCAGCTCCATGCTGAGGGGAAGCTGCCCCATGGTGTCCAGATCCAACAAGCAGAGCCCCTCGCCTTCGGCCGTGAAGCGCAGGTTGCTGATTTTTAAATCCCCGTGGGCAAACTGCGTGGGCTCGTCCAAATCACCCGCCCAGGCCCCCCAAGCCTGCAGCACCGCATCGGCCAGTGGCCGCACCTGGGATGCTAGCCGGTGCTCCTGGTGTTCCACCAGTGCACGCTCCAGAACTTCCATGTGGTGTGGGGTGTGGTGCGCAAGCGGACGGGAGAACACAAAGTCATGTTGCAGACCGGCCAGAGCCTTGTGCCAACGCGCGACCAAGGCGCCCGCCTGCGCCGCCTGAGCCGGCCCCTGCACCTGATCCACGGTCTTCCCGGGAACCCAGGTCAGCGCCCGCCAAGGCCCCTCCTCGGTGTCCACCCACAGCGCCCCATCCGCTGTCGGAATCAGCTTCGGGGTCACGAAGCCCTGAGCATCCAGGTGGCGCGTGACCGCGTCAATGTCCACACAGACCCGCCCCGGAAAGACAGGGTGCAGGCGCTGCAAAACCGCCTGCGGCGGGTCGCCCACAGAGAAGGTTTCATTGATCAATCCCCCTGACAGCGGCCGAATCGGCAAAGAGGAAAGCGTCGGCCACTGTTGCAAGGGAGGTCTGGACATGCCAAGAGTTTACACCCCTTCCCCCACTCCGCGGAGCCCCGCTCATGTCTCGCCTGCTCTCCCTCGCCCTCCTGGCCATCCTGGCCGGCGCTACCTGCCGCAAGAACAACACCGACGTGACGATGAACCCTGACGGGACGTCCATGGACGGAAGCAACAGCGCCAACGGCGCGAACGGCGCCAACGGCGAAGGCATGGACCTGCCCCCCGACCGCGAGATGCCCGACCACGTCGCCGAGATCGTGGGCAACTTCTCCCGCGTCTACTTCGACTTTGACAGCGCCGAGCTGGCCCCCGACGCCAAGGCCGCTTTGGACGCCAACGTCGCCCTGCTTCAGAAGTACCCCGACGTGAAGATCCAGATCCAGGGTCACGCCGATGAGCGCGGTACCACCGAGTACAACATGGCTCTGGGCGACCGCCGCGCCAACGAGGTCAAGACCTACCTGGCCAACCAAGGCGTCGGTCCAAGCCGCGTCACGGTCATCTCCTACGGTGAGGAGGCCCCACTGGACGCATCGGGCGGCGAGCGCGCGTGGTCGGTCAACCGCCGGGCCGAGTTCGTGGTCACCTGGGGCGGCGACGGCAAGCTGGGCTCCAGCACCAAGTAGAGGGTGCATCTCGACTCCCACTGCCACCTGGACTTCGCGGACTACGACCGCGACCGGGCGGCCGTGGTGCAGCGCGCACAGGCAGCGGGCGTCTCGGGGATTCTCGTCCCCAGCACCCACCCAAAGACCTGGGCGCGCACCCTGCAGATGGCCCAGTTTCCTGGGGTGAGCGTCGCCCTGGGACTACACCCCTGCTTCATCGGGTCCTTCACGGACACGGAGGCTGCAGCGCTCGGGCCTCGACTGCGGGAGGCTGCCAAGCGCAATGCGGTGGTGGCCATCGGCGAGTGCGGCTTGGACAAGTCCGCGGGGGAGCTTCCCCTCCAAGTCCACCTGCTCCGCATTCAGCTTCAAGTGGCCCGCGAGCTGGACCTCCCTGTGCTCCTGCACTGCGTGAAGGCCCACGGTGCTCTGCTGGCCCTCCTGCAGGAGGTCGGTCCCCTACAAGGCGTGATGCACAGCTATTCTGGCTCACCTGAGATGGTGAAGTCCTACGCCAAGCTGGGCTTGTGCTTCTCCTTTGGCGGCGTGCTCACATGGGAGGGGGCCAAGAAGCCAAGGTTGGCCCTGGAGCAGGTGCCCCCAGGTCGCTTGCTCGTGGAGTCGGACGGACCCGATCAGCCCATCTCCCGCCGTCGAGGTCACCCAGAGCAGCAACGCAGCGAACCGGCCGATGTGGCCGAGATCGCTGCGCTTGCTCGCTCGATGGGAAAGGAGCCGGGCTGGGGCCCCTTCTCCACTCAGCTCAGTAGCTGACCAGGGAGAAGAAGAAGCACATCTCCTCATCGGTGCGCTCACCGTAGCCCGCGTTGATGGGCTCGCTGTGCGGCAGGTCCGGGTTGGACAGGCTGTTGTTCCAGTTGCAGGAGAAGTTGATGCGGTCGCCCTCGGAGATGACCGGCATGTCGTCTTCTTCAAACTGGTAGGTCAGCTGATTGTCGAAGTCGTACGCCCCTTCCACAACGCAGGTCTCGCTGCCGTCGGCGTGGGTGATGCTGGCGCTGTAGGCCTGCCCCAGCACGTGCATGTGCGGGAAAACACCGTGGATCTTCAGATTTACCGGGTAGGTGTTCGTGAAGCTGTCGGAGTCGGTGTAGTCATCGTCTCCAGCCGGAACGTTGAAGTTGTAGATCCCCAGAGGGAACATGATGACTTCCTCGTCCACTTCGCTCTCCGGCTTGGTGCGGAAGGCGTAGCCGGAGCGGTCGGGCTGCTCATCGGAGCTGGACTGGTAGTAGTGCATCTGCAAGACCAGAACCTTGTTGGAGCCCAGCTTCATGCCGGTCTCGGCCGGGAACTCCACGGGCAGCATGCCCGGGGCCCAACCCGCGATCATGCCGTCACCAGCGCCAGAGTCGTCGATGCAGTCCCACCCCTGAGGGTCCCACTGAGCCTCGCTGATGTCGCTGCGGTTCTCGGAGAAGAGCACGACGTGATGCACCAAGGCCTCGTTGTCGACCTCGGGGGCCATGGCCTCGAAGTACACGTCCTCGTCCAGATCTGGGTCCAAGACAAAACAACGGTACTCGTTGCCGGGGTTGTCGGAATCCGACCAGGTGGGGGTGTAGACCTCGGGCATCATCAGCACGATGTCGGGGTCAGAGAGCACGCCGCTGGTGGGAACGACCTGGGGATCGGTGGCCGGGTCGCCCATCACCTTTCCGCCATCGATCCAGTCCGCGATGATCTTGCGCTCGGAGTCATCGATGTTGAGCTGGTCCGAGCCGCGGTAGTCATGGCACTCGGTGTCGCTGACTGCCGGAGGCATGGCGCCGGAGTCGATCTGACCCAACATCACTTCGGCGAAAGCCGTGACGGTGTCCGGATCTGTGAAGTCCCCTACTCCCAGCCCTTCGTCGAAGTGACAGCGGGTGCAGTGCACATCCAGAACCGGCTTTACATCCGCGTAGAAGGTCAACTCGTCTCCAGCGACGACGACGGTATCGTCAACGCTGGGCTCGTCGGTGGTACATGCAAGGCTCATCAAAATCGCGAACATGGGCAGCTCCGTGACGGGCATTGTATATGGACCTCATGCTGACTGGCAATGCCCTGCTGATCCTGCTCCTAGCCTGCACCGGCGAGAGCCCCGATGACACCGGGCCGCGCCTGCTTGTCGACGCCGGCGCTTGGCAAATTCTGGACGACAGTGAAGACCCCATCGGTCCGGCTCCTGAGCCGTGCGGCGCCGCAGGCGTCCAGGTTGAAAGCGGTGTTATCGAGGTGCAAACCGACACGTGCCCCTGGGTGACCTTGGGCCAGCCCAGCCTGAGCGCTCTGGAGGAGGGCGAGCTCCTCTCTCTTTTGGCCTGGCACGGCACCTTGGCGGCGCCCGAGCCGGCGACGGGTCACATGAGCATCTGGATCGGGGACGAAGAGATCTGGCGCATCGAACCGGAGATTCCCAGCGAAGGCGTGATCTACGACGAGCGCCTCACAGTGCCCTCCTCCGCGCCCGAGGCCACACTGATCCGCCTCCACGTGCACAACCACGGCGCCAACGCCTGGCGCCTGGGCCGACTGCTGCCCGACTGACACGCTCCAAAGAGCGCGCCCCTACTGAAAGCCCAGAAGCCGGCCACCCTGATAGACCAAGAAGCTGGCGCCCCAGGCCAAGGCCGTCATGTAGACGGTCATGAACACGGGCCACTTCCAGCCGCCGGTCTCGCGCTTGACCACCGCCAGGGTGCTCATGCACTGCGCGGCCAAGGCGAAGAAGACCAGCAGGGAGAGCCCTGTGAGGGGCGTGTAGACCGAGCTGCCATCGGCGCGGCGCTCTTCCATCATGCGGGCGCGCAGGCCGGCGTCCTCCTCGTCCACCGAGTCGCCGACGCTGTAGACCACGCCCATGGTGGAGACAAAGACCTCGCGGGCGGCGAAAGCGCCGATCAGGCCCACGCCAATCTTCCAGTCAAAGCCCAAGGGCTCAATGGCCGGCTCAATGAACTGCCCCACCTGACCGGCGTAGGAGCCCGCGAGCTGCTCAGAGGCCAAGGCGTTCTCCAAGTCCTGGACCTGCTCCTCGCTGCTCGCTGCGGCGATGGCGGCCGGGTAGTCGATGGTGGTGGGCACGTTGGCCGGGAAGCTGAGCAGCCCCCAGAGCACGATGGTGCAGCCCAAGATGACGGTGCCGGCGTCTTTTAGGAATTCCTTGGTGCGGCGCCACATCATGGTCGCCACGTCCCGCAGCCTGGGCCAGCGGTAGGTGGGCAGCTCCAACACCAGCGGAGTGGGCTGGGCCTTGAGCAGGGTCTTGGAGAGCACCCAGGCGGTAACCAGCGCCGTGAGCACCGAGAAGGCGTACATGGCCAGAAGCAGCCCCGACTGGACCCAGGTGGAGCCCACAAAGAGGGAGCCGATGATCAAGGTGTAGACCGGCAGACGGGCCGAGCAGGTCATCAGGGGCACAACCATCATGGTCAGGATGCGGTCTCGCTCTCTGGGCATGGAGCGGGTGGCCATGATGGCGGGGACCGCGCAAGCAAAGCCCGAGAGCATGGGCACAAAGGCCCGTCCATTGAGCCCCATGGAGCGCATGATGCGGTCCATCAGGTAGGCCACGCGGGCCAGGTAGCCGCTGTCCTCGAGCAGTCCCAGGATTAGGAAGAGCAGGAGGATCTGCGGCAGAAAGACGATCACGCCGCCCACCCCACCGATGACGCCTTCCACGAGTAGGTCCGTGAGAATGCCGGCGGGCAGCGCGCCCTCTGCGAGCCCACCCAGCCAGCCAAAGAGCATCTCGATGGCACCAATGGCCGGGTCCGACCAAGCAAAGAGGCCCTGGAAGAGCAGCCCCATCACCACCAAGAAGACGGCGAAGCCGGCGACGGGATGGATGAGCACCCGGTCCAGCTTCTCGGTGAAGCTGCGGTCGGCTTGGCCTTGAAGGAGCGGCAGGACCTCTGCGTCCAACCAGGCGTAGCGGGCTCCAATGGCCTCGTCATCGATGTCGCTGGGGTGCAAGGCCAGCCGCTCCATCGCTTGCTGGAGCTCGGGAGTCAGCGCCCCAACGGCATCTTCCTCTCCCTCTGGCGTCCAAGACATCAGAGCCCACAAGCCCAAGGCATCGGAGGCAGGCCAAGTCGGTGGCAGCGCGACTCGCGCCAGCTCGATGGCCTCGCGCAGATCCTCTCCGGGGGCCCAACGCCACACAGGAGGCGGCGGACCGGCGTCGATGGCTCGGGACAGAGCTTGGCGCGTCTCGTCCAGGCCCAATCCATCACGTGCGACCACACGCACGACGGGGCATCGCAGCAGGCTTTCCAGGATTCCGGGCTCGGGCAGCAAGCCCTCGGCCTGGTCCACCATGGTCAGAATGAGCACCACGGGAACGCCCAACTCCTGCAGCTGCAGCAACAGGTAGAGGCTGCGAGAGAGCACGGTGGCATCGGCGCAGACCGCGACCACGTCCGGGCGGGCCAAGCCCTCCAAGCCCAGGACCGCGGAGAGGGTCAGGCGCTCTTCCAGGGTGCGGGCGACAAGGGAGTAGGTCCCTGGCAGGTCGACGAGCTCAGCGCTCCCCTCTCCCACCTTCATCACCCCAATGCTGCTCTCGACAGTCACGCCTGGGTAGTTGCCCGTGCGCGCGCTCCCGCCGGTCAGACGGTTGAAGAGGGTGCTCTTGCCGGAGTTGGGGTTGCCGGCCAAAACGACCAGCGGCGCCCGGGCCCCGGCCACGTCCTGGAGCTCGTTCACGCGGGCCGAGCCGGCGGGTCGACGGGCTTGATGCGAACCTGGGCGGCTTCCTCGCGGCGAATGGACAGACGAGAGCCGCGCAAGGAGATCTCCATCGGGTCGCCAAGGGGGGCCACACGGATGATCTCGACCTGGGTACCGGGCAGCAAGCCGAGCTCCAAAAGACGACGGCGAAAGCCGCGTTCTCCACCGACCGATGAAATGGTCACCGGGGTGCGGAGGGGGGTACCCGCCAAGCTGGGGGCGCCGGAATCGGACTCAAAGGCAGGTGCGCGAAGGACCACAGTGACCTCGTCTGGTCACAAGCGTAGCCTTATTGAAATTGGCAGTCAACAACGACAAGCCAAGGAGCACCTCTCACCGCACCAACTGCTGCTCCAGATCACGAAGCAGCGCACTTGCGGGCCCGGGACGTCGCTGGGAGATGCAGCGCTTGTAGGCCTTCCAGAGCTCGCCCACGTAGGGGTCCTCGACCAGGCGGTGCTCATCGGGGCTGGGATCTGCACAGGGCAAGTCCGATGCCCCAACAGCCCGTCGCCGGTGCAAGCCCTTCAAGCTGCGAAGGAAGAGTTCGGTGACCTGGGGCTCCCCGCGGCGGCTGAGCTCTTGGTAGGCCCGCCAGATCTCCGATTCGGGCATGTGGTCGCTCTCACTGGGACGCCGCAGCATCCGCATCAAGCTGCGCGTGTCCAATTCGGCGACAGGAATCCGCTCAGGTGGCGGCGGTGCTTCGCTCTCACGTTCGCTGCTCTGCCAACCCGTGCTTTGCTGCATGCGACGACTCCTTCCTAGCGGAACCCCGCAAGGTTAGCACGGGAGCACCCCCGTTTTCTCCACAGCCTCGGAGCGCCCGCGTGTCCAGCCTGATCCTTCTGCTCGCCCCCCTCGCCTCGGCCCAGAGCACACTGCTGCCCGCGGGAATCCAGACGACCCAACTTGAGAATGGATTGACCCTCCACGTCATCCCTACGCCGACCCCCGGCGTGGTGAGTTGGCAGACCTGGGTAGACGTGGGTTCCAAGAACGAGGTCATGGAAGGCACGACCGGCTTGGCCCACCTCTTTGAGCACCTGATGTTCTACGGCTCCGAGGAGCTGCCACGCCAGCCCCGCGAGGACGAACTGCTGCGCCTGGGGGTCGCCGAGAACGCCTGGACTTGGATGGACGAGACCGTCTACACCGCCGTGGTCCCCGCCGCCTCGCTGGAGCGGGTGGTGCAGATCGAGGCGGACCGCTTCCTGAACTTCCAGGTCAGCACCGAGCAACTCCAGCGCGAGTCCGGCGCGGTCTATGGCGAGTACAGAATGAGCCGGGCCAGCCCCTGGGGCATGAGCGATGAGCAGCTCTACGCCGCCGCATACGGGGAGCACACCTACCACCACCCCACCATCGGTTGGGAGGCGGACATCCAGGCCATGCCCACCGCCATTGAGCACGCCACCGACTTCTTTGAGATGTGGTACCGCCCCGAGCGCACCCGCATCGTGGTCTCCGGGGACGTGGACCCCGCGCAGGTCCAGGCCTGGGTCGAGGCGGCTTGGGGCAGCTGGAAGGTTGAGACGGGGATGTATGGGATGCCCGCTGAACCCATCTCTCAGGAGCCCCTGCGCATTGAGGTGGACTGGCAGGGCGGCCCTACCAGCCCCCTGCTGATGGCCGGCTACCGCATGCCAGGCTTTGACCCAACGAGCCCCGAGATCGCTGCCTGGGCGGTGATGGAGGAGCTGCTCACCGGCCCCACTGCGCCACTGCGACGCAAGCTGGAGCGGGAGACGGGCTGGGCCCTGGACTTCGGAGGCGGAGACCCGGGCTTTACGGACCGTCACCTCTTCGTGCTCAGCGTGGAGCTCGCCGACGCCGCTCACCTGGCCGATGTCGAGGCCACCATCCAAGCGGAGCTTCAGCGCTGGGCCACTGCGCCGAACGCCGCAGAACTCAAAGCGGCCCAAGACCACGGTCTTCGCGCGATGAAGCTGCGCCTGGATGACCCCGTGGCGGTCAGCGATTTGGTTGGACGCATGACCCGCGGCGGCGCCCCCATCTCGGTCGTGGACACCTTCGCGAGCAACTACGCAGCCGTGGACGTTCAGGCCATCTCATCGGTCGCGCGCACCATGCTGGAGCCGGCCTACCAGGCCACCGCCGTGCTGATTCCTCCAAGCCCTGACTCCGCCCCCACTCAGGAGCTGTCTCTTATACACATCTCCGAGCCCACGAGACAGGCAGAAATCTC